>Ga0116185_1000230_pt1 | contig 72827 bp, 57 predicted proteins | sample AD_JPNNA7_MetaG_FD_89754 | JGI IMG/M metagenome (GOLD analysis project Ga0116185, IMG submission 89754) | Active sludge microbial communities of municipal wastewater-treating anaerobic digesters from Japan - AD_JPNNA7_MetaG | ecosystem: Engineered > Bioreactor > Anaerobic > Digestate | place...
ATCACAACAAACAAATCCCCAGCAGAATGGGCAAGATCAGTCGACGACGAGACCCTGGCTACAGCACTGCTTGACAGGTTGCTCTACAAGTGCCAGCTAATCCAACTCCAGGGCAAGAGTTACAGAATGCAAAACCGACAGACAATTTTTTAAAACTTGATGAAAACTAACGAGAAAATAGGCATAAATTTACACCAGAGTCACTGCAGTACTGTTCCCGAAATCACTGCACTCTTGTTCCCAAATTTACTGCACTTCATTTTCCCGAAATCACTGTATTTCCTTTTCCTGTTTACACCAGAAGACCTCCCTTGCCATAGACTCCCTTTATGCCTGAGATCATCACTTCGGCAATCCTGCCTTTATACTCCGGATAAAGCCTGTCAAATGTCTCAACGAGCCTGGATGCATGCTTTTTACTAATAGCGAAAATGATCGTCTTTCCAGGCAGAACACCATCAGGACTTTTGATGCACTCCTCCATAAATTCACGGACGATCAGGGCATTTGTTCCTTTGTTGGTTACCCGTTTCTCAAGATCTGATCCCTCATAATTAATGGAATCCGGATCCTTTCCTTCTGCAAGAAGTCGCTTTGCATCCTCCGGGGTGATGGTCCTTTGACTTATCCCCTCTATCATGAAACGACTTCTGATCTTCAGAACCTCAGAATCACACAAGTATGGAGGCTTATTATTTACGGCTTCTTCATAGGAATAATTGAACGAAGGTAGCTGATCCTCGCAGTCAAACAGTTTGAATGTATTGTGATCTATCTGTCCTGTCGGAGTTGCGGTAAGACCGAGCTGGATAACGTTGAAATAATCAAAGATGTTTTTATAGACATTATAAATCGATCTATGGCTCTCATCCGCAACAACAAGGTCAAAGAAATAAGGTGAGAATATGCTGGTATTGCTTTCAATTTCATTTAATAGTGTATGGTCGTCCCGAAATATTGGTATTGATCAGTTCCTCGCTGAGGGATCCGGAGTTTGCTCCTATGAAGTGCAAACGTTCAAGATTTTTCCTTGTCGGAAAACCGTAAACCTTATAAGGTGGATATGTTTGTGAATTCCAGAAAAAGATGTCGTGGCCATTAGTGTAGATAACAAAGGGTAGTTCTCTCCCCGGATTGTTTTTATGAATTGTTTCGGCATAAAGCAAAGACTGGACCTTCCCTTCCTCTGCATTTCTCGATGTCTTTTTGGCTTCGACTACTGCGAGGGGATAACCATCTTTTCCCAAAAGCGCTTAATCTGAAAATAGATGCCCTGAATATGTCTCTTTCGGATCGGAGGCTTTCGCTGCATCAGCAATAATATCAAACTCCTCAGTCACCTGGGATGGATCATTAACATTCCAGCCGGCTTTTAGCAGCCGCTGATCAATGATTTCTTTCCTTGTTTGGGACTCAGACAGTGACATTATATACCAATCAGTCTGACAAATTTAATAATCAAAACCATATTTATTCATTCAAGTGCAAAGAGTATTCTATACAAGAATTCTTATCACTTTCTTGAATTTCTCAACAAAATCCATCTCTCCCCCTAATTTAGCATAGACAGGCAGCCACAGAATTAATCACTTTACTATCAAAAGCGCTATATGTGAAAAATACCCAGATTTCAATCTTTTTGCCCTATCTATAACTATATCAGTCATTCTCAAACCGTAATGTACTGTACATAAAAATATATAATGTCACGTTTTTAACGTCAAAGACGGGACATTTTTTTTGACCTCTCGCTACACAGGAATATAGGTAGCCTATTCTCTCTGAGGGAATGTGAGCCCATTCACCCCAGATGTCAGTCAGAAAGTTTTGTATCTTACTGGAGACAAAGATTAACACTCTGACAAATAATTGTATATTTTAAATGGCATGCTGACTGACATCCGGCATAACGGCACAACCGGCTGAATGCATGTCCTAACCTGCTGTATATGAATAGATATGATTTCTCTCGAAGAGACAGGGTTCCCATTGTTCAAAAGGCCGCCTTCGGAGCAGGTCAGCTGGTGAACAACCTGTTACCCGGAGCACTTGGTGTTTTTATGTTCTTCCTGCTTACTGCATTCGGCATGGACCCTTTTCTGGCCGGACTGCTCGGGGGACTGCCCAGGCTTTATGATGCCCTCACTGACCCGATCATGGGATTCATTTCAGACAACACCAAATCGAGATTCGGACGGAGGAGACCTTATATCTTCATAGGCGCTGTTATAAGCGGATTGCTGTTTGCCGTGTTATGGCAGCTCAATCCGGACAATTCACAGACGTATAATTTCTGGTATTTCCTGATATTTTCCCTTATTTACCTGACAGGCAATACCATCTTCGCCACCCCCCTGATCGGCCTCGGCTACGAGATGACCAGTGATTACAATGAGCGTACCCGGCTGATGGCATTCTCACAGACCATGGGGCAGATTGCATGGATGATAGTGCCATGGTTCTGGGCACTGATCGCCAATCCAAACCTGTTTGAGACTCAGGCTGCGGGAGTCAGAAAACTCTCACTATTGGTAGGTGGGATCTGCATGGTTCTCGGAATCCTGCCGGCGATATTCTGCAGGGGAATCGATGCCACTAATATGGAAAACAGGAAGGAAATCAACTACAGGACCCTTTTTTCAAACCTGAAAGATCTACTGAAAGGTATCGTGCAGGTTTCAAAGAATAAACCATTCATGAGGCTTTGCGGTGCCACATTTTTGGTATTCAACGGCTTTCAGATGGTGGCTTCATTCAGTTACTTCATCATTGTCTTCTATATGTTTAAAGGCGACTACGGGCTTGCCGGTAACTGGCCTGCATGGTTCTCAACCGTATCAGCCCTGACTACGGCTTTCCTAGTCATTCCTGTCATTACGGTCCTGTCCAACAGGTTTGGCAAACGGCAGGCCTTCATCATTGCAACAGTGATTTCCATCATAGGTTACACCCTCAAATGGTGGGGCTTTAATCCGGGGAATCCATGGCTTGTTTTCATGCCTATACCTCTGATGTCATTCGGAATCGGAGGTTTGTTTACCCTTATGATGAGTATGACAGCCGACGTGTGTGACCTTGATGAGTATTACAACGGAATGCCCAGGAAAGAGGGGACTTTCGGAGCAATCTACTGGTGGATGGTGAAGCTGGGTCAGGCCCTGGCGCTGATGCTCGGCGGTCTCGTCCTGAAGCTGGTGGGGTTTGACCAGAATGCGGCAGTGCAGGCGGGTGAGACCATTACCAGACTCCGCCTTGCTGACATTACCATACCAGCATTCACAGCCTTCCTCGCAATAGTGGTAATGTGGAAATATGATCTAACAGAAACAAAGGCCCAGGAGATTAAGGCAGAGCTGATTGCCAGGAGAGGAGAGCTGTAACCTGCTGCACCAGGTATCCAGTAACTCTGATTGATTAAATTTGAAAAAAAATTTGATATGAAAAGAAGAAACGCCATTCTCATGACCGTTGTCCTGACTACAATCCTCATGCAATCATGTAATTATGATAATCCCCTGCTGAAGACTGAAAGAATAATCGTAACCTCGGAGAGCGGAGACAGGTTGGCAGAAAAGGAGAATATCCGCTTTTCAAAGGGAACTGCAGCCGGAACTGTAATAGTAATTGACCCTGAGCTGACAAAGCAGACAATTGATGGTATCGGCTCGTCATTTACGGAATCTTCAGCATTCGTGCTGGCACATCTTGAACCCGCGCGGCGGGCGGAAGTAATGGAGGCTCTATTCGGAGCTGAGGGAGCCAACTTCTCACTCACCCGTACTCACATAGGTGCCTGCGACTTCAGTGTCGAAGGCAAGTATTCCTATGCTGACACGAAAGGTGATACAGAACTCGCCTCATTCACACTTGACCAGGATCTTGCAGGCTTCAGTACCGCTTTATACCCTGGTATTGCAGACGGAACCTATGACCTGCTGCCGATGATCATGGAAGCACTGGCGATCAAGAAAAATCAGGATGACAGTACCCTGCGTATCGTAGCCTCAGCCTGGACAGCTCCGTCATGGATGAAGGATATTGAGGAATGGTACATACCCGGCGCCCCGGAGAACAATTACCAGGGCACTGGTGGCAGACTTAAAAAGGAATATGAAGAGACCTATTCACGCTACCTGCTGAAATACCTGGATGCATACAGTGAGAAGGGAATTGAAATATGGGGTATCACACCTGTCAATGAACCTCACGGTAACAATGGCAGTTGGGAGAGCATGAATTTCACTCCCGAAACACAAAATGATTTCATAAAGAGATACCTGGGCCCGGGACTTAAGGGCAGTGAACATTCGAAGGTGAAGCTTCTCATCTATGACCAGAACAGAGACGGCCTGGAGCAATGGACAGACGTAATTCTTGGTGACCCTGAGACAGCGGCATATGTGTATGGTACTGCAGTGCACTGGTATGAGAGCACTCAAAAAGTATATGAAGATGCCTTTGAGAGGGTAAATGCAAAATTTCCTGACCATGCCATTATTCACACCGAAGGCTGTATTGATGACCTGGGCAAACCCGCACCAGCGGGTATTGGCGACCCTGAAAACTTCACTGAAGAAAACTGGTTCAATAACGACTCATTCTGGTGGAACCCGAACGCCACCGACTGGGGATATACAGCGCCATGGCAGGGGGTCATTAAGGAAGACCATCCCATTTATACCCCGGTTCACCGTTACGCCAGGAACATTATAGTCAGTATCGACCACTGGCTGAGTGGATGGATTGACTGGAACGCCGTACTCGATCATAACGGAGGACCGAATCATGTTGGCAACTACTGCGGTGCTCCGGTTATGATCAATACTGAGACCAAAGAGGTTTACTATACACCGGTATATTACATTCTTGCCCAGTTGAGCAAAACAATCCGACCGGGTGACACAGCAGTTACCACCCGTAAAAATGCAGAAGGGATTGACCCGGATGCACTGCATGCCTGTGCAACGATCAATGACCAAAACCTTCTTACAGTTCAGCTTCTGAATACAACCAAGGGAGAGATTCAGCTCTCATTGCAGGTCAAAGATCAATATGCCGAAATGGTTGCTGAGGCCAACTCCTTGAGAACAATTCAGATACAGTTAAAATAAGACTTGCTCCCGGACTTAACAAAGTGTATAAAAGATGAAAGAGATCAGGTTGGGAAAGACTATATTGAATTCTGACAGTAAAGATGTGACCGGAAAGGTCGTTACCCTGGGTGATGAGAAGTATTACAAAATTGCCAATTATGACCGGATGCCTGATTTCTTCGTGGCGATAGTCAGTGATTCAGACCTCTGGATGTATATCTCAAGCAATGGTTCCCTGACAGCCGGCAGGAAGGACCGAAACAATGCACTCTTCCCATATTATTCTGAAGATAAGATACATGATTACAGGGGCAAAACCGGAAGCGTTACTTCCTGCCTTGTAGAAATGAATGGTCATGACTGCCTTTGGGAGCCTTTTGCTGTTGACCAGAACAGGGCATACAGGCTGGAACGCAATCTCTTCAAGAGCATTTACGGCAACAAGATCATTTTCGAGGAGAAAAACCTTGACCTGGAGTTGACCTTCAGGTACGGGTGGTACAGCAGTGAAAAGTACGGCTGGATAAAAAGATCACAGCTTGAGTCTGCTGGCAGTATGCCAGTGACAATCCGTATTCTCGACGGAATAAGAAACATCCTTCCGTATGGCGTTGATTACGCCTTCCAGAATGAATACAGCAACCTGCTGACAGCCTACAGGAAGAATGAGTTTCTTCCGGAGAGCAGGATGGCTCTTTACCTTCTCAGTTCCGTCCCATCAGACACTGCTGAACCCAGTGAGGCATTAAGGGCAACAGTGGTCTGGTCAGCAGGCACTGTCAATAATAGCCAGTATCTTATCTCTGACAGGCAGCTTGACAGCTTCAGGAGAGGAGGTGAAACCGAAACTGAAACGGACCTGTTTGCTTCACCGGGAGCCTATTATACAATACATGATTACAGGCTTGAAAACGGTGCACAGCTGACCTGGTATTTTGCAGCCGATGTGAACAAGGACTCGGCAGATGTGATTAACCTCGACCGTTTCCTGAGGAGCGGCAGCAACCTCCCTGAGATTCTGGAAGAGGAAATCGCCATGGGTACCATCAGCCTTGTGCGACTTGTTTGTGCCGCTGACGGACTTCAACTTAGTGGCGATCATCTGGGTGACGCCCGTCACTTTTCCAATACCCTTTACAACATTATGAGGGGAGGAATATTCGAAAAGAATTATGATGTAAGCAAGAGTGATTTTATACAATTTGTCTCACAGTGCAACAGGGGCATTTATGACCGTCATGCCGCCAGTCTCGGTAAACTGCCCGGAACTTTGGCCCGCGGCCAGCTGACCGGTATCTTGAGGCAGGAAGGTGATCCGGACCTTGACAGGATATGCATGGAATATCTTCCTCTAACATTCAGTCGTCGTCATGGTGATCCCAGCCGCCCCTGGAACCGCTTTCAGATTGAACCGAAGCTGCCGGACGGAAGCAGGAAAACAGGCTACCAGGGCAACTGGCGTGATATTTTTCAGAACTGGGAGGCATTGTGCCTATCATTTCCCGGCTACATTGAATCTGTCATATTCAGGTTTGTAAATGCAACCACGGCTGACGGTTACAACCCCTACAGGATCACCCGTGAAGGGATAGACTGGGAACGCCCTGCTCATGATGATCCATGGGCATATATAGGTTACTGGGGAGATCACCAGATAATCTATCTTCAGAAATTCCTTGAACAGTCCCTCAGACATAATCCCGGCAGGCTCGACGGGCTGATGGGTGAAGAGATATTCGTATATGCAAATGTGCCGTACAGGATCAGGCCCATTGAACAGATGATCATGAATCCCAAGGATACAATAGTCTTTGACCACGATCTAAATGCACAGATTGAGGCTGCGATGAGCCAAACAGGTTCAGACGGTGCCCTTTTGCGGAGAGCCGGCGGAGATATCCACCGGGTTAATCTGATGGAGAAGATACTCTGTTCACTTCTTGCCAAAATAGTGAATTTCGTTCCCGGTGCAGGCATATGGCTCAACACCCAGCGTCCGGAGTGGAATGATGCCAATAATGCCCTTGTCGGGAACGGGACATCTGTTGTAACCCTCTGTTATCTAAGACGATCTCTCCAATTCTGGATCTCCACCCTGGAAACCGTCAGTGCAAAGGAATTCAGTATGTCAGAGGAACTGGTCACCCTGCTTGAAAAGGCATTCCTGGTCTTCACATCAAACAGGCGTAAACTGTCAGGGGGATTTTCAGACCGCGACAGGTATGATTTTGCACTGAATCTGGGCAGGGCCGGCAGCGAGTACCGGCAGACCATATATGAAAACTCATTTTCCGGCAGGAGGGCGAAGGTCAGAACAGTTTTACTCTCTGAGTTCATGAAGCTCATAATGGAATATGCTGACCGGTCGATAGATGAAAACAGGCGTGATGACGGACTGTTCCATTCCTACAACCTGATCTCATTCAGGGATGAACGGATAGCTGTGCGCAGGCTCTACCTCATGCTTGAAGGACAGGTTGCCGTATTGAGCTCCGGCTATCCAGACCCGGTCATGAGCCTGCAGATTCTTGATGCCATCAGATCAAGTACACTTTACAGACCTGACCAGCAGAGTTACATGCTCTATCCCTTCAGGCGGCTTCCACGCTTTAATGAGAAGAACAATATTCCCGGTGACTCAGTAAAAAGCTCCCGGTTGCTGCAGAAGATGACAGAAAGGAAAGATACTTCAATAGTCACCGCAGATACAGAGGGAGGAATCCATTTCAACGGTTCATTCAGGAATGCCGGTATGCTGTCAAAAGCCCTCGATGCAGTTGACCCTGAGGTCTACGGGGTGCTGGCTGTGGAGGAGAAGGAACTGATTATAAGTATCTATGAGTCGGTATTTGATCACCAGTCGTTCACCGGGAGGTCAGGTACATTTTACGGATACGAGGGTCTGGGCAGCATTTACTGGCATATGGTTTCAAAACTGCTGCTAGCCATCCGGGAAACGTACGAGACTGCAGAGAGAGAAACCGGTGACACCACTGCCACCAACAGTACCAGGAGGACCATTGACACGTATGTCACAGACAGGATCAGGGAGCATTATCACAACGTGAAGGAGGGTCTCGGGATTCACAAATCACCGGCACTCCACGGCGCCTTTCCCATCGATGCCTATTCACATACTCCCGCAGGTGCCGGGGCAAAGCAACCCGGACTTACAGGTCAGGTCAAGGAAGACTTCCTGTCACGGTTTGGTGAACTTGGCGTGACAATCAGTGATGGGATGATTTCATTTGTTCCTTCAATGCTAAGGCGTGAAGACCTATTGGCAGGAAAGGAGTACTTCAGGTACTATGACACCAGCGGTATTGAAAACAGTATAGCACTCGAAAGCGGGCAGGTAGCCTTTACACTTTGCCAGGTCCCCGTCATCATTACACCAGGGAATCAGGAGACGGTTACAATTGTGTTTGCAAACGGGGAAAGGAAGGTAATCCGAGGCTATACGATCGGTACGGAGGACAGCAGAATGATATTTGACAGGAGTGGTGAGATCAGGGAGATCAGGTTTACCGCTGATCATTTTTGAAAGTAATCAAGGATATTACTGCGTTTCATCCGTAAAAGAGAACCGGTATCCTTTTCATAAGAGGATCTCAGAGGGAATACGAACGCTCAACGTTTTACCCTGGCGTTGCCCTCGAAAACGCTCCATACCTGTTCCTCATCGGCAGGCTGGGCATAGTCTGTCAGGAAAGTGGTTGCCAGGGCTCCGCTGGCCCAGCCGAACTCAATCCAGCGTGCCGGTTCCCATCCCTTCAGGATTCCGTACAACAGGCCCCCCACGAAACCGTCTCCGCCGCCAATGCGGTCAAGGACGTGTATTTCACGGGGCTCAATCACATGCCAGTTGCCTCCCTCCCACATAATGGCTCCCCACAGATGTGTATCCACACTGGCAACCTGACGAAGCGTAGTGGCAAACACCGAGGCGTTCGGGTACTCCTTCCTTACATTGTCTATCATCCCTTTGAAGCTCTCCATCTTGGAGGCGAGGTCCTTCCCTCCCGCCTCGGGTCCTTCTATCCCAAGGCATAACTGGAAGTCCTCCTCGTTGCCAACCAGTATGTCAGCCACAGAGGCTATCTCACGGAAGACACCTGACAGCTCCTTTTCACGTCCTTTCCAGAATGAGGCGCGGTAGTTAAGGTCAAATGAAATCCGTGTACCGTGTTTCTTCGCCTCGCGGGCCAGTTCAAGGCAGAAGGTGCTTGTCTCAGGGGAGAGAGCACCTATCAATCCGGAAAGATGAACTATCTGGACTCCCTCCTTCCCGAAGATACGGTCAAGGTCAAAGTCCTTCACGTTCAGTGTTCTGCCCACCTCACCGGCCCGGTCATTATGTACACGGGGGCCCCTTGAGCCGTAACCCATATCTGCAATATTGAACTGGTGGCGGTATCCCCACGGATCACCCTGCGGAACCTCCCTGCCTTCAAAGGTCATGCGGCGACTGGCAAGATTGCTCTTTATGAATTGTGCTATCGGGCTTCCTTTTACAAAGGTGGTCAGCACCTTCACCGGCAATCCCAGGTAAGACGGAATGCTGGCCACGTTTGTCTCGGCGCTGGTGGCCTGCATGAAGAAGGTGTCACTTGAATGTACCGGCTGATGGTTTACCGGCGTGATGCGGACTCCCATGCTGGTCGGCACAAGCAGTGAGGTTCCACAATCTTTTTTAAGGTTAATGCTCATGGTCTGTGCTTTAAATATCATGGCCGGATTTCATTCCCACAACTGGGTCCGGAATCCGGCAGGGTAAAATTATCATTTTTCCTATCACATCATGTGGACATTTTATTCATTTGGATGGAGAGTTTCATCTCATTCTGAGGTTTGAGTCATCTGCAGGGTCAGGACGTGGATTTCCCGTACATTTTTGGTAACTTCATCGGCAAATTCCGCAACATATGAAAAAAGGAACCTATGGTTTTGCAGCAATACTGATCATGTTTTTTCTAATCTATCCGGGGATGATAAACGCACAGGATATTTCATTGCCATCACCTTCAAGGAAGGGAGGTATGCCGCTGATGGAGGCACTTAATGCCAGAGCATCTGCCAGGCTGTTTTCTGAAAAAGAACCTTCACTGCAACAGCTTTCTGACATGCTGTGGGCAGCATGGGGCATCAACCGCGAGGCTGATGGCAAGCGCACTGCTCCGTCATCGCGAAACGTGCAGGAAATGGATGTATATGTCACACTGAAAACCGGACTATACCTCTATGACGCACATGACAATAAGCTGAAGCAGATCCATGGCAGGGATATACGTACACTTACGGGAACGCAGGATTTTCCCGCAACTGCTCCTGTCAATCTTGTATATGTGGCAGATCTTGCAAAAAGGGGAGTTAAGGAAGGACAACCGGTAACTGATACAGACCTTCTGTCGTCATGGGCTAATACCGGTTTCATGGCTCAGAACGTTTACCTGTGGTGCACCTCGGAAGGATTGTCATGTGTCATCAGGGCTTTGATTCCGCGGGAAAAACTTGAACCTGAAATGGGACTGAGACCTCTGCAAAGGATAATACTTTCACAAACCGTAGGATTCCCGGCACAGCAGTAAATCTGATATTACACAAAAAATACGAAGGTAACAGGACAACCACGAAGTCAAGACCCGGGGTCTTTTTCTCTGATTAAACCAGTTTCAATTACTTAATTATTTCACTAATGACTTCCTGAGAGCGTTAATCTGCTCTTCTGCTATTGGTTGTACTTTGCCGAGTGACTGTGAGAGAACCAGTGACATCGCAGTCATTTCTGCCACCTCCAGCCGGTCAAATGCCTGAAGGAGGCTATCCCCCGTCACTGTGACCAGGTCATTTCTGATCATAACAGCCGGAATGCCTCCGGTCAGGCTGGCAAAAACGTCCTCCCTCCCAGGTTGCAGGGCATCCGGGGGCAGAGACGGCATCTCCTGCAGCAGGAGCCAGCTCTCCGGAATGGTTCTCACATCAATCTCCTTTCCGGTCACTGCGAAAGCCATGAGGTATGGCGGCCGGGCTGTTATGACTGCATTTACAGAACGGAACCTGCGGTAGATCTCCCCGTGCAGCCATGATGCCGGTCCGGTGCCGGGGCTGCCGGCAATGGCAATGTCGTCCGTGCCTGCGCCGCCACGGATAATATCTCTCTTTTTGATATCATACCTTACTATCCCGTCCCGGGTAATAAGGAAACTGTCCCCGGTGCTCCTGACCGAAAAGTCTCCGCAAAAACCGTACATGAGACCCCTGCTGCACGCACGCTCTGCTATCCGGCAGATCTCATCAGATAGTCGTTCCTCCTCTGGAGTCATAACACTTTCGGTTTCACAGGGATACTTACCTGAGCCGGAATGAGGTAATTGACTTCCTCCCGTGAGTTCCGGATTATCATTCATATCATTATCAGGTATCCTTATCTCTCCTATGACCGCAGCTGCATGAAGAGTTCTGGCACAGTATTCAAGTGTCTCCAGCCGTGCGAGAGCTTCAGCCAGGTCCTTTCCTCCCGCAACTGCGGCATGGTTTTCCATAATAACCACATTATGGCCCTCAATAAATTGCGCAGCAACGTTTTCTCCCATCTCACCGGTTCCGGGAGTGGCATAACCTGCATAACCTGCTGTTCCGCATATCTCCTGCCATTCCCTTATCACTGATGTGTCAGGGATCCGGTGCACGATGCTGAACGAGGTCAGCATCGGAGGGTGGGCGTGTATCACGGCCCTGATGTCAGGCCTGGCATTGTACACGGCATGGTGGAGTGGGTACTCCACGGACGGCTTCAGTGCACCCTCAAAGGTCCCGTCATAGGCAACGCATACTATTTCATCCGGTCTCAGTGAGCCCTTGTCTGTCCCGGAGGGGGTGATCCAGATATTACCCAGGCTGTCAATTACAGACATGTTGCCTCCCGAGGTTGTTGTCATCCCATGACTGTAGATGTGGTCCATTGTACGAGCCATCTCCTTCCGGATATGGTCCGGTTCGTCCCACAGTTCGGGGTGCCTGGTATTCATGTCATTCTCTTCGGGTCTCTCCATGCTGAAAGTATTTTGATTAATTTGGAGAAGTTTTTCTCCGGAGCACGGTATAAAGATAGCAAGAAGATTTCTCCCATGACGGTGACACTTTCTGAATATGACCTTCCTGATGCCTTCCTTTTCAGCGGGGGCACCACGGGAATACTGGTCTGGCAGCCTCAGGAGACCATTATCGTTCTGGGCCAGTCGAACAGTATTGAATCGAGTCTTTATACAGAAACTGTAGCAGCTGATGGTATCCGTGTCACAAAAAGACCATCAGGCGGAGAGACTGTCATACTCACCCCTGCAACGATTGCCTTTACAGTTGCGAAGCAGTTCCCGGTTATGATTCAGTTCAGGGAATTCTTCAGTATGGTAAACAGTGAAGTCATGGAAGGACTTGCCGATATGGGAGTAACCGGGCTTGGTTCAAAAGGGATCTCCGACATTACCATCGGCAACCGCAAGATACTAGGATCATCGATGAGGAAGGTGGGAAGCAAGCTGGTTTACCACGCTGTTCTGAATGTATCGCAGGATCCTTTACTATTTGGCAGATACCTGTGTCACCCCCGCCGTGAACCTGATTACCGTGCCGGGAGGAGACATGATGAGTTTGTCACATCAATTGCCAATGAGGGTTACAACATCAAACCTGCTGATCTGATGTCAATGCTCAACCGTCAACTCGGCGGGCTGATGGTCTCCCAACCCTCCTTCAAAAAACATTAACCTCTCTCTCCAGGACTATCCCGAACAAGGAATTAACAGATTCCTGTATTTTCTCAGAAAAGTCCAGTATCTGCTTTCCGGTGGCACCTCCATAGTTTACCAGTATGAGCGGCTGCTTCTCATAACATCCTGTCATGCCTTCCCTGTACCCCTTCCACCCTGCCTTCTCAATAAGCCAGGCTGCAGGTATTTTGTACCGGTCACCCTGGCGGTGTGCCCTTAGCTGAGGATACTTCCCCGATAATTCCCGGTAGATTGTTTCACTGACAACCGGATTCTTGAAGAAACTTCCTGCATTGCCCAGGATCTCCGGGTCCGGCAGCTTCGACCGCCTGACTGAGGCAACTGCTGCAGATATATCAGCGGCAGACGGATCGGGTATCTGCATCCTTTCAAGCTCTTCTCTTATCCCGGAGTATTCAAGCATCGGCTGTGCTTTTTTTGAAAGTCTGAACACCACAGAGCTAATTATCGATTTATTTCTCAGCTCCCGTTTGAAGATGCTGTCCCTGTAGCCGAAACCACACTCCCTGTTGTCAAGAACCAGCCACTCCCCTCTCCCAAGATGGAAGGCATTGACCCTCGTGATCACGTCAGCCGCCTCAACGCCATAAGCGCCTATGTTCTGTACCGGGGCCGCACCTGCTGTCCCTGGAATGAGGGCCAGGTTTTCTATGCCCCACCAACCCCTGTTGACAGTGAATTCAACCAGGTCATTCCAGACCACGCCTGAACCGGCTTCGATCATGACTGATGTTTCATCCTCATTTGTGACATTTATGCCGCCTATTTCGTTCCTGACAACAACACCATGAAAATCATCCGTAAACAGAATATTGCTGCCCTGGCCCAGCACCAGCAGGCTACTCATATCATCTGACATCTGACTGAAACCGGGGAAATCAAGTATTTCTTTCAGTTCGCCGGGTGACTGCAGGAAAAAGAGATGGGAAGCCATGGCCTCCACACCAAAGGTATTATAGGGCAGAAGGCTGGTATTCCTCAGGTAGCGTATCATGGCGGCAATGATAAATAATTTTATCCGCTCCGGGAAATCTTTTTAGTTTTGCTATCACGACAGGACCATCAAAAAACAGATCTCAATGAAATCATTTGAAGTAACCGGAGGCCGCAGGCTCAGCGGTGAGATCACCCCGCAGGGGGCCAAGAACGAAGCACTGCAGGTTATATGTGCCGTGCTGCTTACCGGTGATGAGGTCATCATCTCAAACATCCCGGATATCATTGATATAAGACTTCTCATAGAAATGATCTCCGACCTGGGAGTTGATGTGACCCGTATCAATCCTGATACTTACAGTTTCAGGGCTGCAAACGTTAATACTGACAAAATTTTCGAGGCCGGTTTTCTGAAGAAGGCCATGATGCTGAGAGGATCAGTAATGCTGGCGGGGCCCCTCCTTTCAAGGTATAAAAGATCGGCCATACCCAGGCCCGGTGGCGACAAGATAGGAAGGAGAAGGATGGACACCCATATAATCGGCCTCCAGAAACTGGGAGCAAATGTTGATTTTGACCGGTGCCAGGGGTGCTACAGTCTGTATGCCGACAGGATCACGGGTGCAGACATACTGCTTGATGAACCATCGGTAACAGGCACTGCCAACCTGGTAATGGCTGCCGTGATGGCTGAAGGGGTGACAACGATATATAATGCAGCCTGTGAGCCATATATACAGCAGCTTTGTACCATGCTTAACAATATGGGGGCCGACATCAGCGGCATCAGATCCAACCTGCTTACCATCAGAGGGGTGAAAACATTGCATGGTTGCAGTCACCGGATCCTTCCCGATATGATCGAGACCGGCTCTTTTCTGGGTCTGGCGGCCATGACAGGCTCATCATTGAGAATAAGGGATGCAGGGATCGCACATCTCGGCATCATCCCGGACAGGTTCAGGCAACTTGGCATCATGTTTAATATTGAGGGAGACGACATCGTTGTACCTGAGCAGGAAACCTATGAGATACAAAACAGCATTGACGGATCAATTCTGACTATATATGACCATCCCTGGCCTGGTCTGACTCCTGATCTGATCAGTGTACTGCTTGTGGTTGCCGTTCAGGCCAGAGGCAGTGTGATCATCCACCAGAAAATGTTTGAAAGCCGTCTCTTTTTCGTTGACAAGCTCATTGACATGGGTGCCAGGATAGTCCTCTGTGATCCTCACCGGGCCACTGTGATTGGTCTTGGCCGCCAGCAGCAGCTAAGAGGCATAACCATGTCAAGCCCCGACATCAGGGCAGGTATGGCTCTGCTGATTGCCGCTCTCAGTGCTGAAGGCAAAAGCCTCATACACAATATCGAACAGATTGACCGCGGTTATCAGGACCTTGACAAGAGACTTAACAGCCTTGGGGCAAATATCAGGAGAATAGACTCATAGCATTCCCTGGCGGCTGACTTATTCAGCAACCTTATCCGGCCTACCGGCCATGAATTTCAGTCAGTCAATCTTCACCTTGCAGGTTTTCTCCTCCATCCGGCCTGCAGGACACGAATTTCAGGTAATCAATAATTCCCTGGAGAATCTTTTCAGCTTCCAGCTGCCGGAACTCCGGGTCTGCAAGTTTCTCTTCGTCTTCGGCATGTGACATGAAGGCCTGTTCAACAAGAATGGACGGCATCTGGGAAACCCGGGTCACCGTGTAGTTGAACGAGCCCACCACTCCAAATTCAGGCAGACCGGTCTCCAGCATCCTGTCATAGATGGTCTGTGCCAGCGGAGCCCAGAACGGATTGTGCCAGTAAGTGCTCGTACCGGCAACAGAAAGGTAACCCCTGCCACCCGCATTTGCATGAATGCTGATAAGCATGTGAGCACCTGACTTAATAGCTATGTCACGCTTGTCAAGCAGCGCCATGTCGCGGTCAGAATCCCTGACCTGCACCACCTCAGCCCCCATGGCTGCACACAACTCACCCAGCCTGAACGACAGGTCCAGATTGATCTCCTTTTCAACCAGTCCTGATAACCCTATTGCACCTGAATTTGAGCCACCGTGACCCGCTTCAATGGCAATCTTCAATCCTGACAGCGGTTTTTCTGCCGACAGGTCAAAGACCGGCGGATACCTGACGCTGAGCACCAGACTGCGGCCAACCGGTTTAATATCATAACCCCAGATGTTTTCGGTCTTAAGGTTGACATATACCCGGAATGTCTCAGGTGTGCTTTGCTCCCATGTGAGCCTGTCAATCATCCTGCAGCCCTTCAGGTGAGTGACCCATGTGGAAGCTGACTCCACCCCGAACATCGTAATTACAAGCTGCTTTCTGGCAGGATCAGGATACACTTCATAAGGTACCGGCTCGAGATAGGGAATGGTCACAACATCAGCTCCGGCTGACGGCCTGCATGTCATGCTGGTGACAATGAAGACCGGCTGTGCCCGGTTGCCACCCAGCACCGCCACATCATCCTCACTGATAAACGCACTCTCGGTGTTGCTCAGCCTTATCCTGAAATTTGAACCTATTTTTCCGCTTGTCTTCAGTATCACCCCCGGACCCAGCTCCTGGCGGATCGGTCCGCCAAGCCTCGGCGCCCCCAGATTGTAAACCAGTCTTGAATAGTCATTCTTCACCTTCACCAGCGGGAAATCTTCGGCATTTCTCACGGTAACAGTGCGTGCATAATCGGGTCTGTATGTCTCTTTAACCGGAGCACCTGCTGCCGGGACAAGCCTGGCTGTAATGGTATGTGCCACTCCGGTTTTAAGTCCGCGCAGGGGTATCTCCGCCCGGTAGATGCTGTAATCATCAAAATCCTCCCGGGTGCATTTAATGCTTCTCCTTGCTGACCTGATATCGACCCATGCCTCCTGACCCTTTGAGCCCCTGAAGCTGACCTTCACCACCTCTTCCGGGAGCAATTCCATATCACCGGCTGGTTCAAACGAACGCCTTTCAATCCAAAGCGGATAAGGCTGCCTCGTCATGTCACGCTTTTCATAGATGAAAGCATACTCGCAGACAGCTGTCCGGCCGTCAGGATATACTGCCTCAGCAGTGATTTTATTCACTCCCTCACTGAACGGAACGGTTGCGAAGAAAATTCCCGTCCTGTATTGTTTGACTGCCTGGCCATTGATGCTTACAGCTGCAGGGTATTCACTTTTGCAAAGCACATCAAACTGCGGCTGGTTCGTCACCTGCTCGGGAAGCCTCAGAAACCTTACCCACGGAGAATCCTCACCGACGCTGTCACACCGGCAGGGTATGGCCGCAAGTTTCTCTGCAGCCGCGGCAGCAGCAGCCGCTGCGGCCTCATTTGCAGCCGCCTCTTCAGCCAGACGGGCTGAGGCCTGAGTATCCCCTGTTCTCCGTGCAGTGCTGCATCCGGCAAGAACTGCAGTTATCAGGAATATTGCATAAAGTCTCCTTCTCATCTGTACAGCAGGTATTTCTGTCTTGTTTCCATAAAATCCTTAATATCATCCTGGCAGGCTTTCACAACCTCCTCAACGGTTACGCCAGGCTCATTCAGCTTTCTCATGATCACAGGGGGTGACCAGACAAGTGAGTCAGGACTGGTTTTCCTGTAGGCATCAATGATATGCAATGCGGCCTCAACCGAGCGGTATGCGGCAGGGTCGGTGAGCATTATCTCCACTCCGCCACACATCTCGTTCCACGGTTTTCCGCTGCGGTTATAACCGGTACCGGCTGATCGCGGGATGAAATACAAAGGTCTGAAATACGCTCCCCTGATGCCCCTGGAGTTAAGGTCTGCAGCCGCCTGTTCAGCATTTACCCAGGGAGCTCCGGTGACAAGGAAGGGTTTGGTCATCCCCCTCCCCTCTGACATGTTTGTCCTCTCGAAGAGACACTGCCCCGGGTAGACCACTGCCGTCTCCCAGTTGTCGATATTAGGTGAAGGCATCACCCATTGGAGACCTGTTTCGTTCCACATCATGCTCCTGCGCCACCCCTTCATCTTAATGACAGTCAGGTCAGCACCATAGCCCTCGGTCTCATTCCACATTGTGGCCAGCTCGCCGTAGGTCATCCCATGGCGCAGAGGCAACCTGTGCCTGTATATTCTTATGGTATCCTGCATCGGACCTTCCACGATACGACCGCCAAGCGGATTGGGCCTGTCAAGCACAATGAAGGGTATTCCGGCCTTTGCACAGGCCTCCATGGCCCATGACATCGAGAACTTGAAAGTGTACCATGCCGAACCTACTCCCTGGATATCGAAGAGCATCACATCCAGGCTGTCAAGCCACTCCTGTTTCGGGGCCCATGAGTCGCCGTAAAGGCTGTAAACAGGTATGCCTGTTGCAGGGTCTTTTTCGCCTACGGCGAAGATGCGTCCGTGCTGTGCACCCCTGACACCATGCTCGGCGCCGAACAGGGCCACCAGGTTAATCCCGGGGGTGGTTGCCAGGATGTCAACCGTACTGCGCATGTCAATACCCACTGCAGAAGGATTTGTAATGAGTCCCACTCTCTTCCCTTTGATCAGGTCAAGCTGCTCATCTATCAGCACATTGATGCCAGGTGTAACTGCAGGCACAGGCACAGGAGGCCTCTTCATGCTGTCATAGTACTCAGCCAGCACCTTTCCCAGTGCCGGGGCATCTGCATAGGTAAACTCGGTTACCGCCATTTTGCTGATAGCACTTTCATTCCCGAAACGGTCAACAGCCGAGACTGCAATGCTGTCAAGCCTCAGCAGGGCCTGTTCGGGTTTCGTAACGTTCTCCCGTGGAGTGCGGCCGAGGAAAGGACGATTAATCATAAACCCGGGTATCTCGTCAGAGGAAACATTGCTGCCATGAATGTTCTGGTTCCACTGTGAACCGTACCTGTAGTAAACCACCCAGCGGGCTACGTCGGCCGGATCAGGATGAGTCCAGGCAAGGTTAAGCGAGCCATCTCCGGCTGTTTTTGTGACCACGGGTGGGGCAGGTGCTTTTTTATCAAGCCAGGGTGACGGAGGCACAAGGGCAGGACGCCGGTAAGGTCCTTCGGCAACGGCCTTCACCAGTTCCGGAGTGTTTACCAGTGGTCCGATGCTCCAGTGTATGACGCCCGGGCTCTCCGGAAGCAATCCCCGTGTGACCATGATCTGGTTGACGGTCTCATCTGCCGCCCTGGATGCCGGTGACAGCCCGATGCTTATTCCCGGCCACAGATGGCGTCCCTTGAGATTCTGGTCATGCCACCAGCCCAGCAGCACCGGGAAGCTCTGTGCTATCTGGTTGATAGGCCAGTATAGCTGAGGCGAATAGTAGTCAATCCAGCCCTTGTTAAGCCAGAGCTTAGCATCAGCATATAGAGCCTCATGCTGGTTGAAGCCGCCGCCGATGGCCGGAGGATTGAACGGTTGCCATATCCCGAAGGGGCTGAGGCCGAATTTGACCCATGGTTTCTCAGCCTTGATCCCTTTATAGAGCCTTTCAATGAATACATTGACAGCCTCACGGCGCCAGTCGGAGCGGGAGAGTTTCCCTCCCGAAGCCTGGTACGCCTGCCAGCTCTGATCATCAGGAAAATCCTTGAAGTTATTGTAGTCAGGATATGGATAGAAGTAATCGTCGAAATGGATCCCGTCGAGGTCATAGCGGCGCACCAGGTCCATCACCACATTGTATGAGTGATCCTGGGTACCCTTAAGGGCAGGATCCATCCACCAGTAGTTCTCCACATCGAGCTTCAGCACCAGGTCAGGACGTTTATTGACAATCGACACGCCTGTGGGTGGTCCGCCGGCAGGGTGGTTTGCCCGGTATGGATTAAGCCATGCATGCAGCTCTATACCCCTTGCATGTGCTTCATCAATCCAGAACTGGAGCGGGTCATAATATGGGTCCGGAGCCTTGCCCTGTTCTCCTGTGAGATAGTACGACCATGGCTCAAGGTCGCTTTTGTACATTGCATCGCAGTGTGGCCGCACCTGGAAGACGACGGCGTTGAAATTATTTTTATGAAGCAGGTCGAGAAGGGCAACGGCCTCCTTTTTCTGCTCCTCAACCGTCAGGCCCGGTTTGCTGGGCCAGTTGATATTTGCCACGGTGGCAACCCAGGCTGCACGGAACTCACGCTCGGCTGAGGGAGTGCGTCCGGAAGGATCACCTGTCACGGGTTTCCTTGATGTTGCGCATCCGGCAATGGCAATGACCGTCAGCGCTGCAATGACTCTGAATAGGGATTTTCCTGTCATAACAATACAATTTTAATAGGTAGGCAGACACAAATTTAAGAATCCCTTCCGGCTGGCATCATGGGAGATAAAAATTATATGAGGTTATACAACATATATCATACAAATTCAGTTGGCAATCGGCAGTCAGCACTCGGCAGTATGTCTGCCAACTGGCACTGCTGACTGCCAACTGGTACTGCCGACTTTCCTCACACCAGCGTCACCTCAATCCCCTTTTCGCGGATGAACTGGATATAATTGCCCGGTGCATTGCGGTCAGTGATGATATGGTGCACCTGGTTCAGGTTGCAGATCTTTCCGAACCCTCGCTTGCCGAATTTGGTGGAGTCAGCCAGTACTATCACCTCCTGTGCTGCCCTGATCATATACTGGTTCAGGTGAGCCTCGGCAATGTTGCTGGTGGTAAGGCCATGATCGAGATCAAGGCCGTCAATTCCGATGAAAAGCTTGTTGCACATCATCTCTGTCAGCAGGCTTTCCGCATACGGACCGATGGCTGAGGCAGAACTCTTCCGGAGTGAGCCGCCCAGCTGTATTATCTCAATATTTGGTTTGTAGCTGAGAAACAGCGAGACCTTCACGGAGGGAGTTATCACCGTAATGGGTTCGGTAATGTTTATATGCTGTGCAAAGGCCAGCACCGTTGTTCCCGAGGCAATAATGATCCGGTCATTCTTCTCAATCAGCCGGTTCGCCGCTTCTGCAATCCTTGTCTTCTCTCCTACCTGCACCTTCTCCTTCTCGTCAATGTGACGGTCAATGGTAAGTGCGCTTACCGGCCCGGCACTCCCATGGTTACGGATCAGCATCCGTCGTTCCTCAAGATCTTTCAGATCCTTTCGAATCGTAACTTCAGAAACTCCCAACCGTAAGCTGAGATCATGCACCCTGACATGACCTTCCTTTTCCAGTTCAGCAAGTATAATCTTGTGGCGCTGTGCTATATTTCTCATAATTCCTGACCGCAGACCGGATTTTTTCGTTGCTTTCCAAAGTTAAAAACAAAAGTTTAATAAAACAAATTGATGATCCCTCCAAAATGTTAAAATGTTCCGTTTTATTATTTTTTCTTTCTATTTTGTTTTGATTTAATAAATCCATGACCTATTTTTCCTGTTTTGTGCGGTTTTTCGGCCTCGCAAAAGTCAACTACTTGATTAATAGATAACAGAGAGAATTTTGATTGTAAATGTGGGTGCCTCGGCCTATATTTACTGAATGTTTGTACGGCAGAAAATAAATAGAAGTGGTAGTGTAAGCGTTCAGATTGTCCAGAAGGTAGGCCGTATAAACAGAGTTGTGAGGACTATAGGCTGTTCTACTGACCCGGTTGAGCTGGGAGAGCTTCAGAGGCAGGCAGAATACGAGAAGGACAGGATTTATGGTCCCACACTATTTGATCCCCGCCCTGTAGAAGATCTTAAGAATGTCACCAATGATTGTATAAGGGTAATCGGACCTGACATTGTCTTTAGTGAATTGTATGCCCGTATAGGCTTTGATGTTATTGGAGAGCCACTTCTTAAGGCCTTGGCGATATCCCGGCTGACTCATCCCGGGAGCAAGCTCAAATTGAGTGAATATCTTAGCGTTACTGGGCGTGATAGTATCTCGGTGTACTCCATATACCGGTTTTTAGACAAGATAAGCGGCAGATATAAATCTCAGATAGAGCATCTTTCATTTGCTTACACAAAGCGGGTGCTTAATGGAGAGATCGGTATCGTTTTCTATGATATGACGACCATCTACTTTGAGAGCAGCCAGCCTGATGAGCTTAGGATCCCGGGGTTCTCCAAAGAAGGCAAGCATCATCTTCCTCAGATCTTTCTTGGGTTATTGGTTGGCTGTAATGGGTATCCCATTGGATATGATATTTTTGAGGGCAATATTTTTGAAGGTCACACACTGATCCCGATCCTGGAGCGGTTCGAAAATCAGTTTTCCATAGGTCATCCAATTGTAGTTGCAGATGCAGGATTGCTGAGCAAGTCAAATATCGAAGAACTGACAAAGCGTAAATACAAATTTATCCTTGGGGCGCGGGTAAAGAATGAAGGAGCCAAAGTGGTTCATGTTGTCCAGGGGCGTGAATGGGCAAATGGGGATATGGTTGAATATTTAAAACCTGATGGCAGTCGCCTGATTATCGAATATACCGAGAGTCGGGCTAAGAAGGATGAATTTAACCGTACAAGAGGAATCAGGAAGCTGGAAAAACAAGTAAACACTGGTAAACTGACAAAAAGTAACCTCAATAACAGAGGCTATAACAAGTATCTCAAGTTAGAAGGTGATATATCTATCAGTATTGATTATCAGAAGTATGACAATGACAGGAAGTGGGATGGTATCAAAGGATATGTTACAAATACTGATCTTGCCAGAGAGTTGGTTGTAACAAGATACAGGGATCTGTGGCAAATTGAAAAGGCGTTCCGAATATCAAAGACCGACCTGCAAATAAGGCCAGTGTATCATCGTCGCAGGGACAGGATTGAATCACATATCTGCATCTCGTTCATGGCTTATCTAATGTACAAGGAGTTAGAGAGGTTATTATATGTTAATAACCTGACAATATCCGTCGAAAAGGCTATTGAGCAGATAAACAAGATCTATGAAATTATAATCCCTCGTGATGATGGTAGTCAGTCATCATTTAGACCACATAACAATCCCCTTCAACAAAAAATTATTGAATTAATAAGCTCATCCTGATTTTGGGTGTCTTTCGCACAAAACAGGATTGATGATCCCTCCAAAATGTTAAAATGTTCCGTTTTATTATTTTTTCTTTCTATTTTGTTTTGATTTAATAAATCCATGACCTATTTTTACCTTGTTTTTCTGATAATTATCATAATTAAGACATTATAGCATTGGAACGGGAAGATTTTCTAAAGGATTTGAAAGACGCGAAGCGGCAGTGGGACTTCATTATTATAGGAGGAGGGGCCACGGGACTTGGTATTGCCGTTGATGCTGCCACCAGGGGTTACAGTACTCTCCTTCTTGAGCAGTCTGATTTTGCCAAGGCTACCTCTGCCCGCAGCACAAAGCTGGTTCACGGCGGTGTAAGGTACCTGCAGAAGGGTGATGTTGCACTGGTAAGGGAGGCGCTCCGCGAGAGGGGTTATCTGCGCAGGAATGCACCTCACCTGGTGAAGAACCAGCGCTTCATCATCGGAAACTACAAGTGGTGGGAAAAGCCGTTCTACACCCTCGGGCTTACGTTCTATGATCTTCTCTCCGGCGGAATGAGCCTCGGGCGCTCACTGCCAATGAGCCGCACCCGGGTGATCAAATCGATCCCGCAGATAGTACGCACTAACCTGAAAGGTGGCGTTGTATATCATGACGGTCAGTTTGACGACTCCCGCCTGGCCATCAACCTGATGCAGACGGCCGTGGAAAACGGGGCAAAGGTTATCAATTACGTGAAGGTAATACAACTGCTTAAGAGCGCTGACGGACAGGTATCGGGTATTGTGGCAAGGGACGAGCTTGAAGGTGTCAATTTCACTGTTGACGGCTAGTGTGTGATCAATGCCACCGGCATTTTTGTTGATGATGTCATCAGGATGGACAATCCCGAGGAGAAGCCGCTTGTCAGGCCGAGCCAGGGTGTGCACCTTGTGGTTGACAAAAGCTTCCTCGGCGGTGATGATGCCATCATGATCCCGAAGACAAGTGACGGAAGGGTGATGTTCGGGGTGCCCTGGCACAACAGGGTGATACTTGGCACCACAGATATTCCGGTGAAGGAGTTTGTGCTTGAACCTAAAGCCCTTGATGAGGAGGTTGATTTCATTCTTGAGACGGCAGGCAGATACCTCGAAAAGAAGCCGCAACGCAGTGATGTATTGTGTGTTTTTGCAGGACTCCGGCCCCTTGCTGCACCTAAACACGAGAGTGAAGACGCCAAAACAAAGGAGATTTCACGAAGTCATAAACTGCTGGTCTCACCGTCAGGGCTCATTACCATCACCGGCGGCAAATGGACCACATACCGGAAGATGGCTGAGGATACCGTCAACGCCGGGATCAGGGCAAGGAAGCTCCCGTTCAGGCCCTGCCGCACGAAGGATATCAAGATTCACGGCTATCTTGAGAATCCTGACCGTGATGACAGGATGTACATCTACGGAAGTGACCTCCGGGAAATAATGAAGATGCAGAATGAAAACCCGGCATGGTCAGAAAAGCTTGAAGCCGGCTCTGACTTTACCGCCGGAGAGGTCATCTGGGCAGTGCGTAAAGAGATGGCCCGGACTGTTGATGATGTACTGGCCCGCAGGGTAAGAGTCCTTTACCTTGATGCGAGAAAATCGATAGCCCTTGCACCGAGGGTTGCGGAGATAATGGCAGCAGAACTTGGCAGGGACAGGGAGTGGGTACGCAACCAGGTGGAGGAATTCACTGAATTGGCCAGGGGCTATGTGATGGAATAACTTTTTACAGGCAGCAGGCAATTGGCAATAGAGGGCCGATCCGCCAGCTGGCGGAGAAGGAGCCAGATTGCAGGGGAGGCAATAGTGCTGACAATGATAGACTGCAGAGAGAAAAGCATAGAAGAAAAGAGAAATCAGATGAAAAGCAAAACCAAAACTAAAATCAGAGGTCAGAATGTCATACGAGGACTCCTTGGCGCAGTATTGGGTTCCCTTTTGGCCGTCTCCTGTTCTTCACAAAAAAACAATTCGCCTGCTGAGCCAAAGAAGCCGAATATCATAGTAATACTTGCCGATGATATAGGCTTTTCAGATATAGGAGCCTACGGTTCGGAGATACATACTCCCAACCTTGACCGGCTGTCTGCAGGGGGCATTCGCTTCACACACTTCTACAACACCGCCCGCTGCAGTCCCAGCCGTGCCTCGCTGCTTACCGGCCTCTACCCTCACCAGGCAGCCATGGGTCACCTTGCCACCCGTCCGATGTGGGATGAACCGGGCTATCTCGATGACCTGAATAAAAACAGTGCAACCATTGCCGAGATTCTGCAGGGAGCAGGTTACTCAACCTATATGACCGGCAAGTGGCACCTCTACGGAATGAATGCATCCGAACTGCCTGTGGGGCAGAACAGGGATACCACCAACTGGCCGCTGCAGCGCGGATTTGACCGTTTCTTCGGTCACCTGAGCGGATCAGCCAGCTACTGGGATCCCTTCACCCTTCTCAGCGGAAACAGGTACATCACTCCCGGTGAAGGCTTCTACTACACTGACGCCATCAGTGACACAACGGTCAAATTCATACAGGAACACCCGGCAGGCAAACCCTTCTTCTTCTATGTAGCCTACTATGCAGCCCACTGGCCGCTGCACGCTCCTGAAGAAGCAATAGCAAAGTATGACGGTGTATATGACATCGGCTGGGATTCCCTCAGGGCACAGCGGTTCAGCAGGCAGAAGGAACTGGGAGTTGTCACCCGGAACCACCGCCTGTCAGAAAGAACTGAGACCATCCCTGCATGGGAAGATGAAACCATGAAAGAGTGGCAGTCACGTCGCATGGAGACCTATGCTGCCATGATTGATGTCATGGACCAGGGAATAGGAAGGATAATTAAGGCCCTGGAAGAGAAGGGTGAACTTGACAACACCATAATATTATACATGCAGGATAACGGGGCATGCGCCGAACCGGTCCTCACAAACAGGATGGCGGAACCTCTCACCGATGAGCAGAAGATGCTTAAGCCACGCCCTGCTGACGAGGTGCTTACTGTAAGGAAGCCGGAGTACACCCGCGACGGACGGTTCATACGCAGCGGCCGGGGAGTGATGGCAGGCCCGGCTGACACCTGGGTGGCATATGGCGAAGAGTGGGCCAATGCCAGTAATACTCCGCTGAGGTATTACAAATCAATGGTGCATGAAGGAGGGATCACCACACCCCTCATTGTCCACTGGCCTGAAGGGATACCGCAAAGGGGGACCATTATTGATCAGCCAGGCCACCTGATAGACATCATGCCCACCTGCCTTGAACTGGCCGGGGTGAAATACCCCGATGAATTCAATGGCACGGTCACCATCGCACCCGAAGGCCTCAGCCTGCTTCCGGTTTTTGAAGGGAAGAAGCTTGACCGTGAATTCCTGTTCTGGGAGCATGAAGGAAACAGGGCAATACGGATGGGCAACTGGAAACTAGTATCGAAGGTTGCAAAACCAATGCAGTTCACCGCTGAGGATGAGAATGCATGGGAGCTGTATGACCTGGAGAAGGACCCTTCGGAGACAGAGAACCTGGCTGCGAAATACCCTGAAAGAGTGAAGGAAATGGCTGCAAAATGGGAGGAGGAGGCAATGCGCCTGCAGGTCAAGCCATGGCCCTGGGACAATGACCTGCAATAACGGGAGAGGTCACCTGTAACAATTAATTAATGTTAAAGAAACCGGATAGAAATAAAAGATAACCAATATTTGACCGCGAAAAACTGAAAGATCAACCTGACAACCAAAAAAATGATCAACTTCTTAAAACCACCGCCGTATAAGGATCCCCTCCCGGAGGATAAGGTAGACAAAACCTACAAGCGCCTCAGGCTGCAGGTCTTCATGGGAGCCTTCATAGGCTACGCGGCCTATTATCTTGTAAGGAAGAATCTTGCACTTGCCATCCCGGGCATGATACAGCCTGTGGAGAACGGAGGGCTGGGCTATACAAAGCTTGAGCTCGGCATAGCCCTCTCGGCCATATCCATAGCATATGCCTTCAGCAAGTTCCTGATGGGAGCCCTTTCAGACAGGTCTGATGCCAGGAAGTTCCTCGTGATAGGTCTTGTCCTCTCAGCCGCACTGATGATGTCAATGGGCCTGTTCACCTTTACCACCAGCGCGGTCTGGATAATCTTCGTCATAATGCTCATGATAGGATGGCTCTCCGGGATGGGGTGGCCTCCCTGCGGACGCATCATGGTCCACTGGTTCTCGCATAATGAGCGAAGCTTCAAGATGGGGATATGGAACACATCCCACACCGTCGGCAGCGGCCTCATGGGCAACCTCGCTGCATGGGGAACCCTCCTCCTGGGAGGCTTTTTCCTGGCTGACATCGGTAACGGGGTGATGGTTGAACAGAGCTGGAGGGCAGTATTTGTCTTCCCCAGCGGAGTGGCCATACTTCTTGCCCTCTTCTGCTGGTGGGCACTGAGAGATACACCTCAGTCGTGCGGCCTCCCTGCAATAGACAAATACAGGAATGACATACCTGCGCAGAAGGAGATGAGCTCTGACAAGAAGATACCGGCCAAAGAACTCTTTCTTAAATATATATTCAGGAACAGGATCCTCTGGCTTATAGCCCTAGCCAATGTCTTCGTCTACCTGATCAGGTACGGCATAGGTGACTGGGCACCGACATACACCGAAGAGGCCGGACTCCTCACCAGCGAGCAGAGCAAGATGGCATTCTCGCTGCACAACTATGCCGGTGTGCCGGGGATGATCCTCATAGGATGGATCTCATCAAAGGTTTTCAAGGGTCGCTGCGCACCCGCAAACGTAATCTACATGGTACTCGTGCTGCTCAGCGTACTGCTCTACTGGAAGGCAGTCCCGGTGGCAACATTCCTTGTCAACACACTGGGGACCGATCCGGATGCCACAAGGGTCACAGTGGTTTACTCCGCACTTATAGCCATCGGCTTCTTCATCTACGGTCCTGTTGCACTGATAGGCGTACAGGCGGTGAACCTTGTTCCCAAGAACGCCGCCGGCACTGCAGCCGGATTTGTGGGACTGTTCGGTTACCTTCTCGGCGACGCCCTTCTTTCAAAGGTACTTATCGGGGCCGTAGCAGACAATGTAAATCTCGGATGGGGAGCAACATTCTGGATCTTCATTGCTGCCAGTATCCTGGCTGCAATCTTCTCGGCAACAACATGGAAAAAGGAAAAGGAGACCTACGTGGCGAACACAAAATCATGAACATGAAGCAACTTAAACTGACATTCCTGTTTGCAGCTTTCTGCCTTACGCTTACACTGGGCGGACAGACCTACAGGCATATTTCCGGTTGGTCACAGGAGATCAATGACAGGATAGAAGATTACCTGAATTCAACCCTCACCATGAACGTACGGAAAGTGGCCGTATTTGACAGTGACGGCACCACCTTCGGACAGGTTCCGCACTACCTCGCTGACGAGGCGCTTTACCGGTATGCTGATGTGGTTCTGAAGGAGAGGAAGGACAAGGAAGCCAGGGAGAAGCTGAAGATCCTTGACCGCATGGTAAAGGACGGTAACAACGTTGGCAAACCATACGTGGAGGACAGGGTTCACTTCCTTGCCGGCCTCAGTCCCGAAGAGATTGAGATGATAGGCTATGAATGCTACAGGGAGTCATACCGGAACAAGTCCTACCCCGAGATGAAGCAACTGGTGGCCAACCTGAAGGAATATGGTTTTGAGGTCTATATACTGACGGCATCACCCGAATTTCTGTATCAGAAATTTGTTGCTGAGGAGTACGGCATACCTGTTACAAACGTTCTTGGCGCCAAATGCGTGGTAAAGAACGGGATAACCACCGGAGAGATCATCCCTCCCATCCCGCAGGATGACGGCAAGGCACACACCATCGAGACATTCATCAAGACCAGGCCCCTGATAGTGGGAGGCAACAGCCGCGGTGACATGGATATGCTCAATGAGTCAGCAGGTCTGAAGATAGTTGTCAATCCTGATGACGTAACTGTGCGCGGACCGGAAGACGGCCCGATGAGCGGCCATACTGTAAAATCGTACTGGGAGAAGGAAGGTGCCATAATTGTCCGGTGCAATGATGTCAGGGACCCGAATGTCAGGTTCCATACCGAAGAATGGAAGATAAGAGCAAACAGAGCAAACCCCAAATGATAATAAACAATGAGAAGCAGAATAATTATTACAATGGCTCTGGCCGCAGCCATGCTGTCGGGGTGCACCGGGAAGAATTCACCCGCCGCAGGCGGAGTGCAGGATTATATGCCTGAGCATACCGTCATAGCACACCGGGGAACAATCTACTGGGCTCCGGAGCTGACCGAGGCAGCCTTTCGCTGGGGGCGCAATACCGGCGCCGACTACCTGGAGCTTGACGTGCACAGGTCAAAGGACAGTGTATTGATCATCATGCATGACAAGACGTTCAGGCGCACCACCGATGTGGCTGATAAGTTTCCGGGCAGGGAAGGTGATCTGCTGAGCAGCTTTACATATGAAGAGATAATGCACCTTGATGCCGGCAGCGCATTCAATATCAAAAATCCCGACCAGGCACGTCAGAGCTTCGTCGGCCAGAATGTGCTTGTCCTTGAAGATGTGTTCCGGATCGCCGAAGGCAAACGGATAAAACGGAATGCTGACGGCACCAGGGTATTCACCCGGAACGAAGCAGGAGCCTATCAGTTTGAATACGAGGATGACCCTGCAGACAACGGCCACCGACCCGGGATATATATCGAGTTCAAGGTACCCGTGGAATACCCGCTGATTGAAGAACAGGTGTATGATGAGCTCACCCGTATCGGATGGAACCCGCTGGAGGGTGAGATTCCGTCAGCTGACGAACCATTCATTAAGGACGGGAAGATCAATGTCGGCAGAACCAGGGGCAAGATCCTGGTCCAGTCTTTCTCACAACCAGGAATGATGAACCTCAAAAGGGTATTCCGTGAACAGGTACCTTCCAGCTTTCTCGTCAGCAATCCCAAGACAAACCTATTTGCGCAGGAGCAGGTAACTGACAGCATAGTGGCCTTCGCCCGTGAATGCGGTGCTCAGTTCATAGGTACCAACCTGGGAGAAGAGAATGACGGTCTGACTCCTGCTTTTGCAGAGAAGATACATGCAGCAGGACTGAAAGCCAATATCTACTCAATCAATACAGTGGAGCAGATGGAGAAATATTTCGGTGAGGGAGAAGGAAAGAAAGCTACTCCCCTTGCTGACGGGATGATAACCAACCGGACAGACCTCACCATCGACTTCTACCATTCGCGCAAGGTTCGTGCTTCCGGCACGGTAGAGAGCCCGCAGGAAACACTTGCCGCACTGGGTTATAACCAATAACAGGACTTAGTTCATGCCAGAGATAAAAAAACTCATACTGCTTCTGCTGATTGCGGCTGTGGCTGCTTGCACGGGCTGCAAGGAAGACCCTCTGCCGCCCGTTGATGAAGGATTAAAGATTACAGGTATCTCAATACCGGCCAGCCTGAATGTGCCTGTCGGAGGAGAGGTAATACTTACCGGAAGCGGGTTTGCCCTGAATGACCAGATTGTATTCGTGCTCACCACTGACGCCGGGAAGGTCTATACCGCTGTACTGACATCAGTGACGGGGCAGAGCGGAACCTTCCTCCTTCCTGCAGGTATCACTACTGGCACCTACAGGCTTACGGTTAAAAGAGGCACTGACAGCATGGTGCTGGGAACAGTGACGATCAATGTAGTTGCAAACACCACCATTCCTGACAAACCGGGAATGACTTTGAAAGGAGTGGTTTACTCTGACGGCGAAGGCGTTCCGGGAGTGGTTGTCTCTGACGGGGTGGAAGTAACGGTAACTGACAGCCAGGGAGTCTATTATCTTCCATCGTCAAAGCAATATGGCTTTGTATTCATCTCCCTTCCGGGCAATTATGAGATTGCCGCCAGTGACAATATCCCTCAGTTCTTCAAAAGGCTGGCAGGAGGTTCAACAGTTGAGCAGCATGACTTCTCACTGGTGCAGACAGACAACACAAATCATGTGGTGCTTGCCATGGCCGACTGGCACCTGGCAAACCGCAATGATGATCTCACCCAGTTCAGCAATGGTTTCCTCCCTGATGTAAATGCAACGATAAGCTCCTACACGTCAGCCGGGAAGAAGGTTTACGGTGTGCCGCTGGGTGACATGACATGGGATGCCTACTGGTATGAGAACAACTTCCGCCTTGACAAGTACCTGGTGGAAATGAAGAAGATCAACTGCCAGATGTTCAATATCATGGGCAATCATGACAATGATCCGTATGTTCAGGGAGACATACCTGCCGAGAAGCCTTTCAGGGATCTCATCGGCCCCACCTATTACTCATTCAACCTCGGGCAGGTACACTATGTGGTTCTTGACGATATTCAGTACATCAACACCGGCGGAGCACAGGGTGTGGTTGGCGACAGGAACTACAATGATTATGTTGTCACGGCCCAGACAGGCTGGCTGGCAAAAGACCTTGCTGCCATAACTGACAAGAGCACGCCGCTGGTCATATTCATCCATGCCCAGCTGTTCGGGAATCCGACCCTTGATGCCGGAGGGCAGCAGGTAAGTAACATTGTCCTGAATAACGGCAGCACCCTTGTGTCTCTCGTTCAGGATTTTGACGAGGTTCATTTTGTCAGTGGCCACACCCATATCAACTTTACCGTTGAATCAGGCAATGTCATTGAGCACAATACTGCTGCCGTCAGCGCCACCTGGTGGTGGACCGGCAAGACAGGGTATGCGAACAACCATATTTGCAAGGACGGTAGTCCGGGCGGCTATGGTGTCTGGGAGATAAACGGGAAGGATCTGAAGTGGCACTTCAAGAGTTGCGGCAAGCCGGCTTCATACCAGTTCAGAAGCTATGACCTCAATGAGGTGGTAATTACAGCGGCGGAATTTGCACCCAACTCAACCGATGCTGCCCTGGCTGAGTATGCAGGCTCCTATGCCACTCCCAATGCAGTGAATGACGTGCTGATCAATGTATGGGGCTATGATCCGGCATGGTCAATCGAGGTCACTGAAGGGGGCACTCCACTGACGGTGGAGAGGGTCTCAGTCAAAGACCCCCTGCATATAATCTCATATGAAGCAAAGAGACTCAATGTGGGCGCCATACCTACCAGCTCCTTCGTGACAGGCAACACTGCCCACATGTTCAGGGTAAGGGCCTCGTCAGCATCATCAACCCTCGAAATAAAGGTCACGGACCGGTTCGGAAGGGTCTATACCGAAACCATGACACGGCCAAAGGATTTTACCTGGTCAATGCAATAAACTATATATAAAACAATTTTTAAAACCTCTAATCTATGAAACTCAAACCAGATCTTAAGATTATTCTTGCCACAATCCTGATGGCGCTGGCGATGCTGCCGGTGATGGCTCAGGAGAGGCAGGTGACAGGAACGGTGTTTGAGCCTGACGGTGTCACCCCGATACTGGGTGCAACCGTGGTGCTCAAGGGCACAGCCACAGGCACAAGCACTGATGCCAGGGGCGCATACTCCATAAGAGTGAGCGGAGCCAATCCTGTACTGGAGTTCCAGTTCCTGGGATACATAAAGCAGGAGATCCCGGTAGGTAACCAGAGCGTGATCAATGTAACACTCCAGGAAGAGGCCATTGAGGTATCAGCCGTTGTTGTAACCGCTCTCGGTCTGACACGTGAGGAGAAATCACTCGGTTATGCGGTGACCAAGGTCAATAATGAAGAACTTACGCAGGTAGTCAACTCCAACTGGCTTAGTGGCATGTCCGGCAAGGTTGCCGGCCTGTCAGCAGTGGGAGCAAGCACCGGCCCCATAAGCTCGATGCGCGTAACCCTGCGCGGTGACCAGTCACTGAACTACGGAGCTAACGAGGCACTGTTCATCGTTGACGGTGTACCTGTGCGTTCAGGCACAACAGCCACTTCCTCAAGCAGCCCCTATACCAACTCGGGCTCAGACTTCCCCGTTGACTTCGGTAACGGCGCAAGTGACATCAACCCCGAAGACATCGAATCAGTGTCGGTGCTCAAGGGCCCGGCCGCTACCGCACTGTATGGTTCACGGGCGGCAAACGGCGCAATTGTAATTACAACCAAATCGGGTCGCAAGGATAAAGGTATCGGTGTTACCGTCAATTCCTCGGTGGTGGTTGAGAGGCCTGGTTACTGGCCCGATTTCCAGACACAGTTTGGCTCAGGCTCAGACATGGGACTGAATGAATATAACTTCTGGACTCTCGATCCGAGCCTGGTAGGCACAACCGACTATCCCCCGAGAAATATCTCACGCTATGCATGGGGTGAAGAGTTCAGCGAGGACAAACTCCGCTACCAGTATGAAGGAAAGAACTGGGAGACGGGTGAAATTGTAAAAACTCCTTTCGTTTACAAGGATGACTGGTTTACCGGCATCTTCCAGGACGGCGTAACATATAACAACTCTGTGGCTATCAGCGGCAGCAACGGCGAAGGCCAGAATGTCCGCTTCTCTGCCACAGACACAAGGAATAAATGGATCCTTCCCAATACCGGTTATGCCAAGCAGGCATACTCATTCTCATTTGAGACCCCGGTGAACAAATTCATTGAGTTCAATACAAAGGTGAATTACTACCGAACTGACAGTGACAACATGCCTATGGCCGGCTATCACCAGACCACGGTAATGTACAATCTGATGTGGGGATACAACTCAAATTCAATGGCTGACTGGAGGAACGAGTACTTTGAGGGGAGGTTCAATGCCATCAACCGGAATGCAACCATCTCGGAGGGAGGAAACAGCCTCGTCTTTGCCGGGACAGGATCATACAACCCCTACAGGGTACTCTATGAGGAGCTCAACTCAACCGACAAGGACAGGGTCTTCGGGAACATGGGATTCACATTCCACCTGATGGAGGGACTTACTCTCGATGTCAAGTCAGGCATTGACATGGGCGTTGAGTTCCGTACCCAGAGGAAACCCAAGCTGACCTACGGATGGAACAATGGATTCTACAGGGAACAGTCGCTCACCAATTTTGAGATCAATTCCGACTTCCTCCTGAGGTATGAAAAGAATTTCCTGGACGGAAGGCTTACCACCACCACTGCATTCGGAGGCAACAATATGAGCTATCATTACCGCAGCAACTCCGTGCAGCTTGATGAACTTGACATAGAGGGAGTATATCATATCTCAAACGTCCCCACCGGAATCTATCCTGATCCTGAAAGCTACAGGAGCTACAAGGTGATCAACAGCCTCTACGGGTTTGTCAGCCTGGGGTGGGATGACACCTATTACCTTGATATAACCGGACGAAATGACTGGTCAAGCACCCTTGCAAGGAGCAACTGGTCATATTTCTATCCGTCAGTGGCAGCAAGCATACTTCTTGACAGGGCCTTTGACTTCCGCACCAACCTGCCGGCAGTGACATTTGCCAAGCTGCGTCTCTCATGGGCCAACGTAGGTAATGATACAGGCCCCTATTCACTTGACCAGTATTACTCGGCATCATCAATCAGCGGCGGTTATACACTTCCCTCAACAATTCCTGATCCGATGATCAAGCCTGAGAACGTTGAAAGCTGGGAGCTCGGTCTTGACGCCAGGTTCCTCAGGAACCGCCTTGGCTTCGACCTTGCACTCTACAACTCTTCAACCACTAACCAGATTGTATCTGTGGATGTTGACCCGATAGTGGGAGCCTCATCAATGAAGATCAACGCAGGTGAGATCAACAACAAGGGTATTGAGGTTGCCTTCTACACCACCCCGGTACAGACCAGGAACTTTACATGGACATTCAATCTTAACTGGGCAAAGAACAAAAACACGCTCGTCAGCCTCCAGGAGGGATGGGATCCGGCACAGCCGTTTGAGACCGACATGGGTACAACAATCGGCGGAAGGCTTCATGTGTATTCATATATAGGCCAGGAGATGCACCAGCTGTACGGCTTTGCACTCAAGAGAGCTCCTGAAGGATCTTACTATGTTGATGACAGCGGCAACCAGGTTGACTGCTCCGGGATGGTCATCATAAATGCAAACACAGGTCTCCCCTCGGTTGAGTCTACTGCTGACCACTTCCTTGGCAAGGTAAACCCCGACTGGAGAGGTGGCTTCAGCACTTCACTCAGATACAAGAACCTGACCTTCAGCGGCGTATTCTCATACCAGATGGGCGGACACCGGTATTCTGTAACCAACGGTATCCTTTCATACCAGGGTAAGCTTACCAACTCACTGGAAGGACGTTATGACGGCATCGTTGCAGAGGGAGTCAATGTGATCTCTACCAATGAGGACGGAACTGCTGTATGCGAGGTGAACAACACTGTCACCAGCAGCATCTACAGCTACTACCAGGCCATCACCCTTGACCGTTACAACGGTGAAGCCCATACTTTCGAGACCTCTTTCCTGAAGTTCAAGGAGGCACGTCTCGAATATGCCCTGCCGGCAGCTCTGTGCCAGAAAACAAAGGTACTGCAGGGTGCAACCATAGGAGTTTTTGCAACAAACATTTTCAGCTGGGACAAGTGGCCGCAGTTTGATCCCGAAGGTGGTATCATGACCGGTACCAACCTCTTCAGCGGTATTGAAGCAGGAGCTTTCCCGATGACACGTACGCTGGGTGTGAACCTGAAACTCTCGTTCTAAACTTAAAACAGGCAACAAATGAAAAAACTAAGAATATTGATCATCTGCGGGCTTGTTCTCGGATCACTCTGGTCATGTACCGGTAATTTTGAGGAGATCAACACCAACCCGAACAGGACCCTGGTAGGCATGATACAGCCTTCCGGCATGTTCGAACCCATACTCTACAACTCTGCCAACCAGTGGCTGAACCGCACCTGGTACTACAACAATGAGCTGATCCAGTTCACGGCACATACCGGTGGCGTTACCAGGAGGGAACATCTTTACTTCCTTGAAGACTCAAGGGACTGGTACGGATTCTGGAACCATTACGCCACCTACGGGAAGAATATCATTCATATGTATGATCTCGCACAGAAGGAGGGCGACCCTTCGCTTGAGGCCATTGCGCTGACCTTCAAGGTTCTGTTCATGTCAAACATGACTGACATGTTCGGGAGTATCCCCTATGAGGAGGCTTTCACCGGCAGGGAACTCGGAGGCACACTCACCCCGAAGTTCAACACCCAGGAGGAAGTATATGAATCTCTCTTTGCAGAGCTTGAAAAGGCGAATGATATCTATGCCACCAACCCTGTCTTCCTCAATCCTTCTATGGATGGCATGTACGGTGGTGATATGCAGGCATGGAGAAAATTCAACAACTCTCTGTATCTGAGGCTTCTCTGCAGGGTAAGCGGCCGGACTGAGATGAACGTGGGGACAAGGATGACTGCCATCCTGGGCAATCCCGCAAAATACCCAGTGTTCGCTTCGAATGCAGACAACGCAACAGTTAAGTTCACCGGCAGTGACCCGTATATCAGCAACTTCGGAACAACTACCGAGAGTGACTTCACCTCAAGCGGAAGGAAGCTGACCGAGCAGCTTATCAAACTTACCGTTCAGACTGACATCAACGGCAACCAGATCTATGTTGATCCACGCCTGCCGGTAATCGGGAAGAAGAACCCTAATGCACAGGTCAATCCTGACAACATCTGGAAAGGGACCGTTTCAGGCTGCACCGATCTTGAGCGGAGTGAGGTTGACAGGGGTACCTCATGGCTAAACTACAAGGTCTTCTGCCGCAGGGATGCACCGGCCACCTACATGGATTATGCCGAGATCCAGTTCATACTCGCCGAGGCTGCCCTCAAGGGATGGATCAGCGGAGGCCAGGGTGCCGCCAAAAATCATTATGAGGCAGGTGTCAGGGCAACAATGCAGAAGTGGTCAGAGCAGGGAGCATTCTCTGATCCTGCAGTATCAATCACCAGTGCAGATGTGGACACATATCTTGCCTCACCGCTGGGTTCATGGGACCTTGCCACAAACAAGGAGGAATTCCTCGGGAACCAGAAATGGCTTGCCCTCTTCTGGGTGGGTATGGAAGCATACCATGAATACCGCAGGACAGGATACCCGGTACTCACCATCGGCGGCGGTACCATCTACAATGATTATATCCTCCCCACAAGGTTCGGATACCCGAATGTGACAATGTCAACCAACAGTGCCAATGCCAATGCAGCCCTTGAAGATATGGGCGGCCCGAATGACATGAAGACACCGGTCTGGTGGAGCAGGCAGGCAGTTACCGGAGGTAAATAACCATCAAAAATGTAAAGAGATGAAAAATAAAAACATAAATATCACGGGGAGAACAGCACTGATCATACTGCCGCTGTTCCTCCTCTCACTCTTCCTCCTCTCCTCCTGCAAGAAGGAGCCGGTACAGGAAGATCCCTTCTTCACCATTGAGGGTGATCCGACAGGGCTGACAGTTACCAAGGCAGCAAAAACCCAGGCATATGTGGTTCGTTCTAACAGAGCCTGGCAGATTGTAAAAAAAGAAGATGCTTCATGGGTCAAAGCCTTCCCCGAAAAGGGTGATGCCGATGGTATCTTCAAGATTATTGTCCAGGCTAATGAGACGTTTGATGTACGCACAGTCAACTTTGCTTTCGTTGTTGACGGTGAAGAACAGCCCGTACTTTTTCGTGTTGAGCAGGCCGGAAACGTTCCTTATATTACCCTGCCACCCGCGGTGACCATCCCGGCCGGCGGAGGTGAGTTCTCGGTGGATATCCTTTCAAACGTGCCATGGGGAGCAACTCTCAGCGACAACACCTGGCTGCAGGAGACCTCTGTGACATCACAGAAGATAACGTTTATCGCTGAGGAAAACACAAGCATTGACCCGCGTACCACAACACTCACGCTTACTGCAGTTCAGTACCCGACTGTCATAGCAACCGTTGAACTTACCCAGTCACCCGGAACCGTTGTTCTTGAAGAGGACTTCAGCTGGCTGGCATACGGAAGTGCTGTCTTTTACACCACCACCGGTGAGACACGCATCGACAACTGGACACAGGAGCAGAAGGACAAGGGGTGGACCAGCACCATCAATACTGTTGACGGCAGCGGAAGCACCCCGCTGGTTTATGCACGGCAGGGATTCGTCAAACTTGGAAAAACCAGCTATGGCGGAGACCTGATTTCACCTGCACTTTCAAAGCTTGACGGCACCCAGACGGTGACTGTTACATTCAAGGCTATCCCGTATATGACGGCAACCGGCACCATGGATGACAACATCCTCAAGGTGAGTGTTATCGGTCCGGGAACCGTAAGCCAGGAACAGTTCGTGATTGATAACTGGCCGGTCTATCCTGTTGAAAATGCCGAAGCCTACTGCATCGGGATGTGGAGTGCACCTGAAGCAACCCGTACATTCACAATTACCGGCGCAACGGCAGAAACTCAGATAAAATTCCTGGGAGGTGATTACGATCTCCGGCCCACAGTTGTAACAATCAACAAGAACAGGATCTTCCTTGATGACATCAAGGTTGAAATAGTATTGTAGAACTGCTTACAGTTAGTTTCAGTGAAAGAGGTGTTCATCAGAAAGGTGGGCACCTCTTTTTTTTCATTATGATTGGGGTTTGGCATAACTTTGGTAGCATATTGAAAGGCACTGGTTGTTCAGAAAGTATCCGTGGTGGCGGAGACTTGAAGTAGTGCATATCCTATGGTAAGAGCCCGGGGGAGGAAGCAAAGAGGGATGGGCAAACCAGGATGACGGATATCAGGCATAGCCAGTGCTTTAAATAAGACAACCATGAAGAATATCTCCCTGCCGCTGGCTTTTACTGTAATGACAGCCCTGGCCACATCCTGCACCGTGTTCGTACCGATGCAGAGAACATATCCTCCTGAGGCAACCCTTCCGGGAGACACAAACAGTTTTATTTTTGTAAACTTCTTTGATTACTTGGTCCCCGACTATATAAAGGATAGGCATGAGGCCGGCTATGCCGAAGCGGTGAAGGGTTATACCGCAGGTCTGGCAGCCATCATCCAGAAAGATCCGCGTGCAATGTTCATGGTGGCAGACACCCTCAGGAAGGGATTTACCGTAGCATCAATGCAAAATCCTGAATTTGCCGATACTGTCAGAGCCATCTGCGGAATGTACGGAGCTGATCTGCTTGTTGCGCTTGATTCGATAAAGCTGTGGATAGAATCAGAGTTTTACCTTGAGGAGACAGATGATGGAGGAAGTATAATGGCGAAGGATTTTTACCTGTACGCCAATACATACATGACCATGTATACTGCTGACGGAGAGGTTATTGACAGGTGTGCAGGAGAAAAGACCGATTATGTGAAATCAAAATACACAATTCTGGGTATGATCGGAGGGCCTACAATAGCCAGTCAGAAATCAAAGGTCAGGGTGCTTGCCGATGCTGCAGCCCGTGACTGCATCGGAAGGTACTTTCCGTTCACGGAGCAATACACGGGCAAACTGCATACAGGAGGAGCCCTGAACGGACCCAACCTGCTGATCATGCAGGGCAAGCCGGAAGAAGCTGTTGAGAAGCTGACTGAACTTGCGCAATCACCGTTTCCCAAGCTGGCCCCAAAAGCTGTCCACAACCTTGAGATAGCCAGGGAAATTGTTGAGAACAAGCGGATTGAACGGGAGATATGGGGTAACTTCGGGGCAGTTAACCATTGATGTCTCAGGCTCAAGCCGTAATTAACATGGCACTGGAGGCAGGCTCCGACAAGGATAAGCGACACCGCGTGCCGGCTCCAGTCTCCGCTTCCCTGGAAGCGCCACTCCGGTACCAGCTGCGACCTCCGTTTCCGGAGAAGAGCTACCCCGGTGCCGGCTCCAGTCTCCGCTATTGAAACAGCACACCCGGAGGCACCGTTTGCCTGGCAAGACCGGGTCCCTCCCAGCTCAGGCTGAGACTCTGGCGGTACAACCTCTGGAAATACATAACCTTGATCGGGTGATACCCTTTACGGAGTGCAGCCCTCCCCTCATTGGTGATGCCATGATGAAGCACGTCTCCGTCAACAACCGGCTCATCATCAATAAACACCATGACACCGTCATCAGAGCCGGTGTAAAACGACCAGATCCCGTCAGCGGGGACAATAATGTAACCCGTGAGCACCAGTCCGAAGTTCTCAGCCGGAGAACCCTCAGGGATACGCACACCATTGATGACCCCTGCAGAATCGGCTTCACCTGCAATCTCAGCCACTGAATTGAATTCACCCCTGTACAGGCTGAAATCCAGGCCCGGATCAGGACTGTCAATGCCGGTTGCCTCCCGCAGATCAGTCTTCCTGAAAATTCCGGTCATGACTGCACCAGGTCTTCCCCCCGGCATTACCGTAACCGATTTGAGGATTATCTCATCATCAGGTTCAAGGGTCAGCGGTCCTGAATACCTTTCGGACCTGGGGCCAGGGTCACTTCCGTCAGTAGTATAACAGATGGCCGATCCGGGAATACCGTTTGTGAGCTCCACGGTAACAGCCCCGCCGGTAACCAGGTTTATGGCCTCATACCCCTGCGGACATGGAACCCTGTAGTTCAACCCGGCAGCATCATATCTTGCATACTGCGCTGTCATGCGCCTGGAGAATCCATCAAAATCGAGTTTTTCACGCGGCGTCCAGAGAGCCTCGGCAAGGGCTGCAAGGCGTGGGAAAACCATGTACTCAACATGCTCTTCGCTGTCCATATATTCAGTCCAGACGTTTGCCTGGGCACCTATGATGTGATGTCTCCTCTCTTCGGCAATCTCAGGTGGCATTATATCTATGGAGTATACCTTTTCCAGCGGCAGCATCCCTCCTATTGCCAGGGGCTCATTGTACTTTGACTGGTAATAATCGAGATAAACGAATGAATGAGGTGTCATTACCACATCATGACCCATGTTTGCTGCAGTGATACCCCCGCTGTGCCCTCTCCATGACATCACTGCGGCATTGCCGGCTATTCCTCCTTCGAGTATCTCATCCCAGCCTATTATCTTCTTTCCCTTCGTTGCCAGGAAAGCCTCTATCCGCTTTATAAAGTAGCTCTGGAGTTCGTGTTCATCCTTCAGGTTATTGTCAGCCATTCTCTTCTGGCAGAGGGGGCACTGTTCCCATCTCACCTTCGGGCACTCATCACCTCCTATATGTATGTACTCATACGGGAAAAGCTCTGCAACCTCCTCCAGCACCCCTTCAAGAAACTCAAAGGTCTCTTCCTTCCCTGCACAGAATACATCTTCTGATACTCCCCACCTGTTGAACGGAGGGACTGGTCCGCCTGTACATGACAACCCAGGACAGGCCTGCAGGGCTGCCACGGCATGGCCGGGCATCTCTATCTCGGGAAGTACATTGATATGAAGTCTGGCGGCATATTCCACAACTTCCAGCACATCCTCCTTGGTATAATAACCACCATACCGGGTGCCGTCATAGACCCATGGCGTCTCACTGCCATGACCGATCAGCGTCTCATCCCTCCATGCAGCAACAGAGGCCAGCTCAGGGTACCTGTCAATCTCAATCCTCCACCCCTGGTCATCTGTCAGGTGCCAGTGAAAGGTATTCAGTTTATGCATGGCCATTGCGTCAAGCATCCTGAATATGAATTCCTTAGGGAAGAAATGCCTTGAGACGTCAAGATGCATCCCTCTCCACCTGTATTGAGGGGAGTCTGAGATTTTCACACAGGGGATTGATATTGTACCACTTACAGCTTCATGCGAAGGGTATATGAGCTGCATCAGGGTCTGGAATGCATAAAAGAGACCTGGCTCATCCCCGGCTACAATGATAATGCCATTAGCGGTCACCTCCAGGGTGTAAGCCTCGGGATTTTCAATAAGGCTGTCATATCTTGCACTGATATAATTGCCTGTTGCCGGACCATCCTGTAAAGTGACCCTGATTTTCCCGTAATGCTTTTCAAGAAATCCATTGAACATGTCATTTATTTCACCTCCGCTAGCAAATTCAGGATCAATGACAATAGGAGTTCCCCGGCTCAGCAGGAATGCACCATCCGCGGGTTCCATCACAGCCGGCAGAGGTACCAGCGGGAACTGTTCATATTCTGTCTGCAGGTTGCTGCGGGTACATGAAACTGAGGCAGCGAGCATAACTGCAGGGAGCAGTGCCCCGGCAAACCATCTGGAGGCGTTCTTTCTCATATGTGTATTATTTTCAATCTTCATAGGCCGGACAGGACCTGCAGGAAAAACAAGGATCAGATCCCTTGCCGGGCAACCTTTCCCGCAGGACCGGTTTCAATTCAGACTTTCAGGAATATTTTGTTTCGGTAAAGGAACCAGAGGAAGAGCCAGACAACGGCAATATATCCCAGGGAGCTGATGAATGGCTGTACCGCTGCAGGTGACAGGTCATGAATACCCTTCAGGAAAAAGTCGCGTATGACGTCAAACTTCAGAATCCTGAACTGCAGCACGTAAATGGTAATTGAGTTCATACCGATAACGACAAAGAAGAATGCCCACTTTTTTATTCTCCACACATCAATGATGAGGTAGAAGAGGCCAAGAAGCATGAGGCTCCAGCCACCGGCATAGAGAACAAAGGAGCTGGTCCAGAGATTCTTGTTTACCGGGAAGAAGGTTCCCCAGAGCATCCCGAGGAGGAGGCTTATTATACCTGCGCCAATGATTATCAATGCTTTCCTCATACCGGTCAGCCCGCTTTTCTCCAGCCGGAGAAGGTGGCCGGCAAACACTCCCAGGAGGGCTGTTGATACAGAAGGTATTGTACTGAGTATCCCCTCCGGCTCGTTGAACTCGGTATACATTGTCCCCGGCAGCAGGAGCCTGTCAAGCCAGCCTGCCAGGTTACCTTCAGGGGTGAGTACGCCGGCACCGTGACCGGGTACCGGAACAAACAGCATCAGGAGGCAATATAAGATCAGCAGACCCCAGAACCAGGCCACCTGCCACCTGATACCGGCGTTAAGCACTATCATGACAGCAAGGAACCATGCAACGCCTATCCTGCCAAGCACGCTTGCGAATCTCAGGTTATCAGGATTCAGTTCCAGGATCCGGTTCACCAGCATCCCCAGGATCACCAGTACAACCATTCTCTTTACCGCATGCAGGTATATCTTCCTCCGGCTGTCACCCCTGGCAGTTCTCGCCGCGAAGGAATAAGGCATTGACACACCGGCAAGGAAAAGAAACAGGGGAAAGATCATGTCATAAAATGCAAAACCGTTCCACTCCACATGGTGCATCTGTGAGTTCATCCACTCAAATAGCGGCCATCCGGTTACTGTTGCCAGGGCAAAGACAAGTTTCTGACCCCCGGTTATCCACAGCATGTCAAATCCTCTCAGGGCGTCGAGGCTGTAAAGTCTGCCATCTCTTCCGGCCAGGACGGGATTTCCGGCTGAGCCGGGGCTTCCGGCCGGGCCGACAACTGAAGGCCATGCCCCGTCGGCTGAAACATTCTTATTACCAGCAACTTCTTTTTTCATTTTCAGATTATTTCAATACGGTCAATGACAACTTCTGCTTCCATGCCGTCAGAAGGGGGCGTACCCCTGAAGAGCCAGAGGTTCATCTTAAGTTTTTCATCACTGTCATGAGGAATGTCATCACCATTGTATCTCCACCTTGCGATAATCTCATTCTCATTGACCGGTTGTTTCCTGTGGCCGTGATAGCTGGCAAAATCTATCCGTTTCCTTGACCAGTCAAAGAGATGTGTCGTGTAGCTGCCCTCAAGGTTCATCCTGAAGCGGGCTTTGTTACCAATCCTGTAAGAGGGCTGGATGGCATATTGTCCCTCCTGGTTGCCTTCGATGCCCCACCGGGAGAACTCTATATCTATCTCCTCCGTATCACTTTTGTATGTATAGAGCCCCCATACCACCTGCCGGTCAAGCCTGTCAGGCCTGGAGGAGATATAAAAAATATACCTGCCGTACGCGGTATGCTCTGCCAGTTCAACCCTTGAGCAATTCCACCTTCCGTCACGGAAGGTTATCTTCAGGTGAAGCCGTCCCTTCTCATCAACCCACACATTATCCTTCGAATCAGAAAAATAGTTGGGACCCGGGCCAGCCTTTTGTCCCTTTGAATCGGCTACCACCCATTCATATCCCGAGAAGCTGATGACACGGGCTCCTTCCGGAATTTCAAATTCCGGTTCCCCGCCAGAGCAGGCAGCCATAACCAATATAAGTACAGAAAATATAAGCTTCACCATACCGGGCTTTGTCCGATTGATATCAATACTATCATGTCCTGAAAACTGTTTTGCCTCCCTTGATGGTCCTGGCAATACTGAGGCGGTCCTCTTCCTGCCTGAGAATGACAATGTCTGCCACTCCGCCTGGTCCCAGAAGGCAATCGCCCGGAATGCCTGCCAGGCTGAAGGGAATCCTTCCTGCCATATCAAGGGCTTCAGACAAAGGGGCGTGCTGCCGGGAGGCAAGTGTCTGCACGCAATGCAGCAGCGATTTGCCAGATCCTGCCAGCATTTCAGGGTTTCCCCTGACATGAAGCTTCCCACCTTCCGTAAGTGTCACCTCACCCCCGATATGGGTTTCATAATCGCCCGGAGGCATGCCGGTAAGGCCGGTGGCATCGCTTACCAGTATTATTTTTCCCGGTTTCATCCTCAGGAAGACTTTCATCAGTGAATCAGGAAGATGAAAACCGTCAGAAATGATTGTAGCATAAAGTTCATCTGCAGCCAGTTGCTCCCACAGGTAGTTCCTGTGCCTGGGGAGCATCTGGTGTGATCCGTTGCCCAGGTGTGTGGAAAGGGTTGCCCCTGCATCAACGGCCTCCCTTATCTGGCCGGGCGTTGCCGAGGTATGCCCTATTGCAACTATCACGCCGGTTTCAGAAGCCTGCCTGATGAAGTCAGACGATCCGGGCCATTCAGGTGAAAGGGTCAGGATGCGGATCATTCCGTTGCATGATTCCTGCAGGCGGCAGAAGAGATCCCAGTCGGGAGGCCTTACATGCTCTGAGGGATGAGCACCCCTGGCGCCGTTCTCGGGTGAGATAAACGGTCCTTCAAGATGAATACCTCCAACGGCCGCAGCTGCCTCCGGGAAGAGCCGGCAGGCCTCTGCCACAGCCCTCAGCGACCTTTGCAGATTTTCTGTGCTGTTGGTGATTACTGTCGGGAAAAAGGTGGTCACCCCTTCACCCCATAGTTTCACGGCAATATCCCTGACCGTTTCCGGAAGAAGCGGTTCAGTATTGAGGTCAAGACCGGCATAGCCGTTTACCTGCAGGTCACAGAGGCCCGGGGCGATGATCACTCCCGGGTCGGTTGACGGGTCACCGCACGCCATTCCTGTGATAACCCCACCCCCTAGGGTGAGATTCACCGTCTCCCCTGTCAGGTAATGGCGGCCGGTAACAATGCTCTCATCCTCCTGTTTTGTCATGACATAATCCTATTTGCTGATGGAATTCAGCAGGTTATCCACCTTTTCGGGCACCGCTCTCCTGCTGAGCAATCCTGCTGCAATATACAACAACAATGATGTAAAGAGAGGCACTCCCACCTCAAGGGCAAGTGAAGCACCCGGGATAAGCTTGACGATAATGAATCCGGCAATTCCTGCCACAATAGATATGATGGCAATATTACTGTCACACTTCCGGAAGGCGGGCAGCAGCCCCAGTATCATCGGTATTGCTATCGGGCCCAGCAGCGCCGCAAACCATGATACTATCAGACCGAACACACCGCCGAAACTCTCTGCATTGATTGCAATTAGTATGGTCAGCACAGTAAATGAGAAAGTGGAAATCCTGGCTATTAGAAGTATTCTCTTCCTGCTGAACCCTTCAAACCCTTTTATGAAACGGGGCATTATGTCGCGGGTTATGACTGCGGAAATCGTGTTTGCATCTGAAGAGGTCATTGAAAGAGTGTTGGTGAAAAGTGAGGCCATCACCAGTCCCACAAGTCCTGCCGGCAGGAATTTGATTGCAAGTAACCCATATGAGCGTGTTGGGTCATCCAGGCCCGGCAGGAATATGGGAGCGGCAAACATCGGGAAGAAAAGCACTATCGGCCAAAGCAGGTATAACACTGATGATAATGTGGCAGCCTTCCGGGCCACCTGCCCCGAGGATGAGGCTATAAACCTTGTGGCCAGATGCCATGTACCGCCGCTGTAACTGAAAAAATCGATTATCACCATTGCAATCAGAAACTGCCAGGTGTATGGATCACTGAAGAGGGCTGAATGGCCCTCCGGAAGTTTATCCCACAGGGTGAAGAAGCCACCGGCTCCGTCACCGAGGTTGATCAGTACAATTACGAACATCGTTATACCTGCAACCAGCTGTACCAGGAACTGGGCAAAGTCGTTCACCACATCAGCCCACAGACCTCCCAGGGTGCTGTAGATAAGGGAGACTGACCCGGCCAGCAGGATGCCCGTAAGAAATGAAGTACCGGCAAAGATGTTAAGAAGAACGGCAATGGCAGCCCATTTGGCTCCCACGTCAAATATCTTTATGATCACTCCTGACCAGGCTATCAGCTGCTGGGTATTGAGATTATACCTGGTAAGAAGGTATTCCGTAGGCGACTGTATCCCGGTTGCAATCCTGAGCCTCGCCCACCGGGGAGCGATCAGACGAGCCCCCAGGAATGTTGCTGCCGCTACCGCACAGGCCCACCATATGTATATTGTCAGGCCATGGGTATAGGCTATCCCTGCATATGCAACAAATACTGCTCCGCTGTAGCCTGACACATGGTGAGAGACGCCCGAGAGCCACCATGGCAGCCTGCCTCCTGCTGTAAAGAAGTCGGCTGAGTTTTTGACCCTCATATAAGCCCAGAATCCAATAGAAATAAGCAGAAGAAAGTAGAGTGTCAGGACAATCCAGTCAATAAGTTGCATATCAGTTTGTTTTACCTGTTTTTATGTTGAATGAGTGAGAGCCAGGCCAGTGCATAGCGTCTGCCCAGCATCCTCTGTGAGGGGCCGTCAAAGTGTACCATATCTGCCTTCGGGGTTGTGCCGAAAGAGCGTACCAGTACGGTATTCGGGTCATCTGATGCAATTGAGGAGAGGATGTCATTGATCTGAAGATACTCAACCCTGTTTTTTTCGACTCCCTGAAAGAGGCCAAGTTCACCTGCCACCACAGGCAGATCCGGATCACCTGCCACACTTCGGAAATATTCAAACAGGGCTTCGGTGTTCTCCCTGAATTGAGGTATTTTCTCCACTGTTGCGTCTGATTCACCCTGATGCCATATTATTCCCTTTACCGTTCCATAATTCATGGCCCATTTCAGTTTCTCCGTCAGGTTGCTTTTCAGCCTGACACCATTGTAAAGTGAATCGGTGCGCCAGTTTGCCGTTGAGCTTCCACCGACGGCACAGGGAATCAGTCCGATATAAATATCCTCATTCACCTTTTCCAGCAGTGTCCTGGCAAATGCGAGTCCCGGCCCGAGGCCGGTAAGTGCCGGCTGGTACAGTTGCAGCGGTTCTTTCGCCACTGCCCACTTCATATCAGGAGTTACGAAAAATATCCGGTGATCCGGAACCGTGTCAGATGGCTCCACAAGACCCCGGCCTGCCATATTTGACTGGCCTGCCAGAACGAATAGCCACACCTTTTCAGGCGGAGGCATCTCCCCCGGATACACGGTGACACGTGGAAAAAACCTGGTGCGCTCATCCTGTGCCGATGCCACCCTGGCACACATAATCAGCGCCAACACTGTCAAAACCCTCCACGCCAGCCTCATGGTCACACCTCTCTGTTACCCGTGAGTCTCCGGTGAAGAAGCATCAGCTTGCGGTTTCTGATCATATTCTGCTGTGCAATCTCACTCTCATGCAGAAACCCCTTCTGCAGCCTCGCAAAGCGCCTGTCGAGCTCCTTCGTCTCCCTGATCAGCCCTTCCAGGTCAGCCGCAAGGGCATCCCTGTCATCGGCTCCAAACTCCGGGGAATTGAACCTTGCCTCAGCCTCCCTGAATCTCAGGTAATGATCCCTGATATCCAGCATCAGCCTGAAGTGCTCAAATTCATCCCTGTTGTAAAGAGGCTTCAGGCTCTTCATCTTTGCCATGGCTTCCTCCACCGGTCTCCGCATTTCGGCGAAGGAAGCAGATGTTGCCGGTTTACCGTTCACAACCAGTTCAGGCGGTATGGTGAGTATCTCCCGGAGAAGTTTGCCTTCAGCCTCTGTCAGTCCGAAGCGATCAGCAGCATACCTTGTAACAAACACCTCAGGGTCAAGAGGATCACTGATCTTCAAAGCTTCAGCATATGATGCAAGCAGTATCCTGAATCCCGAAAGCGGGTAAGTATTCCTTATCTGCTCCATATCCGTCACCTCGTAGTTCACGTCCCAGGTGAATCCGTACAGGCCTGAAGTGGACCATGAGGTCATTATGATTCCTGTATAACCTGCTTCCCTGGCATAGGGGATAAAGTCACGCTGGTTGTTGAAATGCTTTTCCCAGCATGTGACGTATGAATTATCCGGGTGACTCCTTATCGCCGGTGATCCCCAGAATTCCATTCCCTGTTCCTGCAGGGCAGCTATGTCGCCGAAGTAATTGGTCTTCCACCCGTAGTTCCAGTCAATGAAGATGGTTTCCTTTGGCAGTTCGGAAGCTGCCTCCGGGTATTTGAGCAGGATATCAGCCCACATGACCGGCTTCTTTCCGAGGTCAATGACTATATTGCACATCATCTTCATATAATCGACGAAGAGCTTCGACTTCCCTTCCGCGGCAGCCTTGAGCGAACATGCCGGACAGTGGCCCAGGAGGTAAGTTTCGTCTCCCCCGATATGGATATAGTCAGAATTGTGCATCGATGCCATATCTGCGAACAGGTCTGCAAACAGCAGGCTGTCAGCCTCTTCCTTCAGGGGGCAAAGCTGTGATATCTCTTTCCTGTCTTCCTTCAGTTCGCTGTACCTGTCGTGCCTGAGGATATATTCAACATGACCGAAGCACTGCTGAAGTGGTATAACATCAATCCCGAGTCCCTCACAGTAAGCGATGAATTCCTTCACCTCCTCACGTGTGTAGGCCAGTTCATTTGATATTGTGGCATTGTTCAGGTATGGGTATGATGCCTCCCATTCCATCACCAGGGTGTTAAGACCGAAACCAGCCAGTTCGTCGGCCAGTGCTTTCAGGGCCTCCATGGTCATGACCTGTATCCTCAGGTCAACATGGAATCCTCTCACTGCAAACTGGTTCTCCGGTGCCTCGGCAAGGCTTTCCTGCAGTTGCGGCTGCGGGGTGCTGTTGCTGCATCCGGGTAAAAGTGCCAGCACCACGAATACAGGCAGAAGAATATTCCTGATGCTGTCTGTCATTGGCCTGTTTTTCATCTCTGTATAATTAATTTATTCAGGTAAGGGTCACACTGTCACCAGAAATTCTGATCCTGGTTACAGTACCGCCGGTATCCCTGACGGTAATGGCAGTAACTCCCTTCCTTGTTCTGGTGCTGACTCCCGGAATTCCGTTCCTTTCATCAGCAGCGATAACCAACAGGTGAGAGTATGTGTTCCCGGCAGCCCTGAAGCTGAATGATGCCATAGGTGCTTCGGTTGAGACAGCCCTGACGCTTACCAGTCCGGTTGAAACAGTAAAACTGCCCTTGCTATCAGGAGCAATAGCATGAATCGTGGCCGGGGCAACAGGAGGAATTCCTGCGGGCGAGCCGGCACCGGAACCGGTTGGATAGGTGGCAACAGCCCCTGCGGGCGAGACGGCACCTGTACCGGCTGGGGAAGAGGTGACATTAGCGGCCGGGGCAACGACAGGCGTCCCGGTCCCGCTGACCTTATTAACAATAATTTCTTTCCCGGCGGTTAAGACATTCACATCCGATGGTGGAAAATGAAGCAGTAACTCGTAGTTGTGTTCTCCTTCGGCCGTGAAGCTGTCACTTATTATTGCCATTCTACGGTTGACCAGTGTTATTTTCCTGCTCCAGCGGACACCGGCGTTTGTGGTTTCCCCGGGAGGTGAGACCATGGTCAGCGATGGCAACTCATTATTCGGGTTCCATTCAGTGATCCTGTTCGGGGTCTCTCTCCGCGGAACCCACAGCAGCTGTGATGATGTTGCGGCCTCTGTCATACCGTCTATAACCACGCTGTTGTGCGCCCTGGTGGTACGATACCATGAAACCAGGGCCGGATCATCATAGTTGCAGCACCCGCTCTCAATGAGCAATGGCATTCCGCCATTCCACAACTCGAATCCCAGCCTGCCGGCATGTGCATGTGCCCCTATCACCGAAGCCGGGTTGGCAAGGAGGTACCAGCCTTCCTCACCGCCGCGTCTCATCACTGCAACCTGGGTGTCAGGAAAGAGAACTGAGCCCTGCGGGCCTGAGACTGCTTCTGCGCCAGGGATATCATTGATCGTATCAAGGATTGGTCTTACTGGCATCTCGTATGAGTCATTCACCTGGGGCACGGTACCATCAGGTCTCTCCACGGAAGCTAGATAATGAGCCATCCTGCGGAGCATTGGAAGGGAGTTCACCGGCGGCTCGATACCGTTTGCCGTGCAGAGCAGGAAGGCATCCCTGAAGAGGTGTGACTGGAAGGGATAGTACCCGAACATCTGCTCCACGTTACCTCCGTCGGGATAGAATGCATTCGCCAGGTGGTGATTAAGTATTATCATTCCCCTGCGGAGCAGCTCGGTTGAATCATCCAGCATCGGAAAAAGCACGCCGAGATAGATCATAGCCAGTCCTCCGTGTGACTGGTGGTTGAACTCGTTCAGTTTAGCCTGGCCGAACCCGGTAAGCAGTATATGGGCATGCTCCCTGAGAGAGTCAACAATAAGCTGTTTTTCCTCTGATGTAAGTCCCTTATCACCCAGATAATAACACCATGAAAAATGTATTGATCTCCATGCCACCTGCATATCACGCCAGTTATAGGTGGTACGGTGTGAGTCAGGCATGCGCGGGTTGTCAGTTATCCAGGTGCTGATGATGCGCATCATATCATCAAGATACGACCGGTCACCTGTCAGGTGGTACATCCTGGCGAAGGAAGGGAGGAAGTAGAATCTGTTAAGCCAGACACTCTTTTCTATCTCGCTCCGCTCATACCTCTGCCATTCCACGGGTTCACCATATACCCTGCTGAGAACACCGCCACGGATTGCTTCAACTATCCCGGCATCATCCTCGGTACCCAGGAGAGTCATCTGGATGAACTTTCCGCCCTGGTCCTTAGGGATATAATCACCTATGTTATATCGGCCGGCATATCCGGTAAAGGGAAATACAGGGGAATCACCCCTGGCGCGGCCGTAACGGGGAAATGCGAAGGCACCTGCCGGGATGGCGTTTATGGTCAGTCCCCCCAGTGCCACCCCGGCAGTGCCTGCACAGATCTTTTTTATGAATTGCCTTCTGCCTCTGCTCATCCCATAAACTTACACAATATTTAAAGCTCTCCGAATGAATCGGTGTCGAAATAGAAACTGCAGTCGGGGTGCCTCTGCAGCACCGATGCAGGGCATGCAGTGGTTACAGGACCGTTGACAGTGTTGTTCACCGCCTCTCTTTTGCTGAGGCCGGGTACAACACAGAACAGGTGTGATGCACCGAAAATAACCGGTATTGTAAGTGTAAGTGCTACTTCGGGCACCTCATCAAGGGTGGCAAAACACCCTTCATTGACCTGCTGCATGCGGCATGAGCGGTCAAGTGAGACTTTCTTGACTGTCAGAGGGTCATCGAAATCAGCAACCGGAGGATCATTGAAGGCTATATGTCCGTTCTCCCCTATCCCGAGGCATATTACATCGATGGGTGCCTCACTTATCAGTTCACTATACCTTGCCGCCTCCCTCACCGGGTCAGCATTGCCGTCAAGAAGCCATACCTTCTTCATGCTGACCCTGTTGAAGAGTCGCCTTTGGAGGTACCTTGAGAATAGCTGATCTGAACTGCCATTAAGACCTATGTATTCGTCCATGTGAAAGGCGGTTACCCTTCCCCAGTCAATCAGAGCAGACGATGCAAGGTAATCAAGAACCTCGTTCTGTGAGGGAGCTGCAGCAAACACCATCCTTATTTCATCCCTGCCTTTCAGCAGCCCGGCCACCCGGGCCTCAATATCCCTTCCTGCCGCGAGACCCATTTCGTCTCTTGTAGGGAAGACATTTACGTTGAGGTGTTTATATCTGTTAATCTTCATTGCAATTAAGCCTTGGTTCACGACCCGGCATTAAACATCGGGTCACAGGTAAAATAGTTAAGACAACCGGCGGGTTTGGTTTGAAAGAATCAGATGGGTGATTATACCCTAATTACCCAATCAACCTCTGGAAATCCCCATCTGATCTTTCACCTTAAACTAACCTGCCATAAATTGAAACCGAATTTCAGAGCGAGAGGTAAACGACGTCCGCCGTAACATGAATCACCCCGTTGTTAGGTTCAATGTTTGAGGTGATTATTGTCCAGCTCTTTTTCGTTCCCTGGTTGATAACCCCCTGGTAACTTGTATTGTGTGAGAGGTACATTACCGAACCGCTCTCAGTGGGATATGCAATTGGGTTATTGCTCGGAAGCAGTTCCGGATCGGTAAATATCACCCGTGCGTTGACAATGTGATACTTGAGTACCGATTCAAGGGTGGCGACAGGTATTGCCTGGATATTTGCATAACTGTTCGTCTTCATGTAAGTCCTGAAAGCACTGTTTCTGGGGGCAATGAAGGTCCTTTCCGTGGTTCCGGAGTAGAGGCTCTGAAGACCTGTGGCGACTATTGCCTCTTCCATCAGTGAGAGTGAGTCGGTAGTCTGTATGAACTCCCATGCGTTCATGTTTACCTTACCGCCGGGATTGCCATATTCATATTCGTAATCCGGCTGTATCTCACATGAAACAAGCAGTGCTGCAAGGGCAACCGGTGCAAGCAGCATCCTCAGAAGCTGCATTTTTCTATTCCTGGTTTTTATATTTTCCATGTCATTAGTCTTTGATGATTGACAACTCAGCTCTATTGATAGAACGGGTTCTGTTCAAGATTCGGATTCTTGTTGAGAGAGTTCTGATGTATTGGCCATACGATGTTGGCCTCATTGCTGAGTCCGTTTATCGGACCCATTGTTGAGATGGCCTTACCGGTACGGACAAGGTCAAACCAGCGGTGTCCTTCAAAACAGAGCTCCACTGACCTTTCCTGGAGTATAGCCGATTCAAGGTCGCCGTACATTGCAATGGCATCAGCCTCGGTGGCAAATGAGGGCAGGCCGGCACGGGTTCTGATTGCGTTCAGCAGTGAGAGCGCTTCCGTCTTGTTGGCGGCGCCACCAATCTTGTTGAGAGCCTCGGCCCTGAGCAACATAATGTCAGCAAGCCTTGTCAGAATGATATTCTGTTTTGCGGGTGTCGAGATCTCATCACTGACACCGCGTCCAAGGTATTTCCATATAGCCTTGGGATCAGCCGGAACCATGTCATACACGAAGTCCTCCCTGAGATCACCATCTTCAATGGAAGCTTTCCATTTGACGGAAGGAGTGTAGATTGCATATGAACCGATGGCATAAAGGATCCTCAGTCCGTTTGTCTCAGTATCATTGTAACCGACCTCGAAAATACTTTCCTTGGAATAGCTGTTGGAGAACATCTTACCCCAGTCAGCTATCGGAACCAGCGAATACAGGGTATTTGACATGACGAGTGATGACGTTGCCAGTGCTTCGGTGTACTTGTGTCTCCACATATAGACCTGTGTCAGAAATGCATTGGCTGAACCTTTGGTAAACATTATCCTGTCATTGTTGCTGTTGAATTTTTCAATGCAGTTTTCAGCAGCATATTTGAAGTCTTCCTCCACCTGGTCAAGAATAATTTCCTTATCGGTTTTTCCGATGAAAATATCCTGGTCAATTGAGGTATAAGGCTCAGTGATGAATGGTACGTTACCCCATACCCTTACAAGGTAGAAGTAGGCAAGGGCCCTCAGTGCCCGGGCCTGACCTACCAGTTGCATGCCGGCAGGATCATCATCCTCATATACTCCGGGAATGTATGCAATGGCATAGTTTGCCCTGCTTACCATACGATAGAGGGCAGTCCAGTCAGCCGACGAGGCTGTATTGGTGAGGTTGTTCGAGAGCAGGGTGAGTGATTCGCCTGTCTGTGCAGTCTGCACATTGTCAGCCCTTCCTTCGCCCCAGTAACAGAAGTTATAGCTGAATACTGACTGGGCAGCATCATAGATACCGTATACACCGGCCTGCGCATCCGCAGTGGTCTTGTAAAACCCTGACGCGGAGAAGCTGCTCACGGGATCCTTGTCAAGGATGTCGGTACAGGCAGTCACCTGCATAAGCAGTATGACCGCTATAGCTGTTTTTATATATTTCAATTTCATAATTCTCTGTATTTTAGAATTCCACATTGAGACCAAAGATCAGGGTACGGCTCTGGGGATATGCTCCCTCGTCAACACCTACCTGCAGCCCCTCATAAGAGTTCACCTCCGGGTCATAGCCCGTATAATGTGTGAAGGTCAGAAGATTCTCACCCGTGACATAGGCACGGACCCTGCTGATTCCGGCTTTGGAAGTTATGGCTTTTGGCAGGGTATATGAGAATGTTACATTCTTTAACCTGAGGTAAGAACCGTCTTCCACCCACCTGTCTGAAACCCTCAGGTATTCATTCCTCTTCGGGTCATTGCGGACCGGAGCGGGATAGTCAGTCACGTCACCCTGCTCCCTCCACCTGTTGAGTGCATCTGTTGATACGTTGTTGTAGGCAAAAACCCAGTTCCTCATGTTGTTCAGATGGCTGTAGATGTCATTGCCGTAGCAGAACTGAAGGAAGACATTAAGTGAGAAGTTCTTGTATGAGAAGTCGTTGTTGAAGCCGCCTGCAAAAAGAGGCTGGGCATCACCGATTATCTGCTTGTCTTCGTCATTGATGATATTGTCACCATTCAGGTCATCCCAGATCGGGTCACCGCCGATGAATGGCTTGCCGGTGGCTGATCCGAACCTTACCTGGTTCACGTTGTCTTCATCACGGGCATATACACCGAGGAACTTCCAGCCGTAGAATGTTCCGATTGGCTGCCCTTCCTGCAGGATATGATATGTTCCGTTCTGGATATAGCCGTTGGTCAGCACTTCATCAGGGAGATCCACAACCTCGTTCCGGTTGAATCCTATGTTGAAGCTGCTTGACCACTGGAATTCACGGTTTATGTTGTGGGTGTTGATGGCAAACTCCATCCCCCTGTTTGAAATATCACCTATGTTGCGTGTGATATACCCAAACCCGGTGGTCTCAGGAATAGGAACCGCAAAGAGAAGGTCTGAGGTATTCTTGATGTAGAAGTCGCCCACGAAGCTCACGCGGTTATTGAACATTGCGAGGTCAAACCCCAGGTTGTACTGGGTGGTTACCTCCCACCTTAGCCCCTGGTTTGGCATGACGGTAGGAGATGCTCCCGAATAGGTGAGGTAGTTGGTACCTATTGCAAATTCACCTCCCGAGACATAGTTGGGGATTGCCTCGTTTCCGGTCTGGCCTATGCTGAGCCTGAGTTTTCCGTCATCGAGGAACCCGAGGCCATCGGCGAATGATTCATCGGAGAACCTCCATGCGGCAGATGCTGAAGGGAAGTAACCGAACCTGTTCTCGGCACCGAACCTTGAAGATCCGTCAGCCCTGATGTTGGCTTCGGCAAGGTACCTGCCCTTATAATTGTAGGAGATCCTTCCGAAGTAGGAAAGCATTGAGTGCTCATCAGTCCTGTTCACCGCCTGGTTTGATATGGTACCTGCACCATTGAGTGTGCGGATATTGTCACTGGCAAAATAGAGGCCGTCAAGACCGGTGGTCTCCATCTTCCAGTCCTGCATGCTGAAACCGGCCATAGCCCCCAGTTCATGCCCTTCCCCGATGGTTGCATTGTAGGTAAGATAGTTTTCGTTGGCCCAGGTCATGTTGGTCCTTGACCTTACTGCACCCCAGTTGTACCCGGCACGGTAGTCAACCGTTGTGGGATAGAACTCATCCTCCTTCATTGAAATGAAGTCGATGCTGACGCTGGTCCTGAACATCAGGTTCTTTAATATATTGTACTCGAGGTACTGGTTCCCGATGATCCTGTTGGTGACATTCAGGTGTGTACACTCCTCTGCCATTCCTACAGGGTTCCTTTTACCGTTGAAATAATTTATAGGTGATCCGTCAGGGTATGTAAGGGAATAAATGGGAGGTCTTACGAGGATAGACTGGACGAGGCTGAGGTTGCCTGTACCGCCGGCATTGATCCTGTTGTTGCGGCCGTTGGTGAAAGATATGTTCTGGCCAATGGTAACCCTGTCAGATACCTTGAAGTCAGTATTGAGCCTTGATGTTATTCTCTTGTAGTTTGAAGCAAGGAAGATACCATCCTGGTCAAGGTAGGATGTACTGAAGGCATATCGTGCCGCTTCGGTTCCGCCCTGGACACCCAGGTCAACCTGGTGCTGCCATGCCTTTCTGTACATCACGCTCTGCCAGTCAACATCACCGTTGTTCATCGGGTTGAGTGAGTCAATGGCAGTCCAGTGAGGTTCAGAGGGTGTGGTTGCATTGTTGTACCTGTCAAGGTTTTTATAGGTATCAATGATTATCTCACGCCACTGCTGAGCGTTGAGGACGCCCAGGTGGCGGGTGATTTCACTTACACCGCTGAAGTAGTTGAGACTTACCCTGGCCTTTCCTTCCTTTCCTCTTTTGGTTGTTATCAGCACAACACCGTTTGCAGCCCTGGAGCCATAGATGGCGGTTGAGGCAGCATCCTTGAGGACTTCTATTGATTCGATGTCACCGGGGTTAATGTCAGCCAGAGGGTTCAGACCGTGCAGGTCATAGCCGTTCAGGGTGCTGAGGGTGTTTGATTCCACGGGCACACCGTCGATAACATAAAGCGGATCATTGCCGGAGTTGAGGGAGGAATACCCTCTCACCCTGACTGTGATGCCGGCGCCCGGAGCTCCTGAGTTTGCTGTTACGAATACACCCGGTGCCCGGCCCTGAAGGGCTGAAAGCACATCCTTGACAGGTGTGTCTTCTATATTGGAAGCACTTATTGATGAGATTGAACCGGTAAGATCCCTCTTTTTCTTGAAGCCGTAGCCTATTACCACGAGCTCTTCAATCATGGTCACGTCACTCTGCATTCCTATGTTCAGTACCTGGCGTGCTCCCACTGTAACTTCCTGCGGGGCATAACCCACGGAGGTAAACACCAGCACGCTGTTGTTTGACGGGACATCAATTGCAAATGTTCCGTCAAGGTCTGATGCAACGCCGGTGGTTGTACCTTTGATAACAATTGTCACGCCCGGAAGCACTTCACCCGTTGTTGCATCGGTGACAGTCCCGGTGACTCTTTTCTGCTGCAGGTTCAGGGTTGAAGCAGCGGCAGCGCTGAAAATCATCAGCACTGACAGCATGATCATGAACCCTGGCAGCAGTACCGCCTTCTTCCAGCTCCTTTCGGGGCGGAAGAGTACGTTCAGTTGCTTTTTTTTCATAATTTTGAGAGTTTAGGGTTTTTGGATAAATCCTGACAAACGACTGCTCCCGGGTATCATCCGCAGAATGTTACCGGGAGCGGTTTTTTATTGTTAATTCATATTATTGATTATCAATTGAATAATAATTCAGGAGGTTTCTCACAGATCAAATTTATAACAACAAAATTAAAAAAGCAAACGTTTGCGTAAAAAATTAACATATCGTGAACTATTTTAACATTAAGGGGTATTATGACATGTGTTTCAAGAGCTGGTCCCGGATAGGATGTCATACATATTTCACTATTTTACTGAGTTTTAATGTCAATCGTAGTTCAAGATAATGAATTAATGCATAATTTCGCATATTGATCAAACGTTTGCACTTGAACCATTGTATTAACTTTATGCCATGCCCGGCTCAAGAGTGACAATAAAGGATCTGGCAAAGAGGATGAACCTGTCGGTTTCAACCATCTCCAGGGCCCTGCACAACAATCCAAGCATCGGCGAGAAGACCACACGTGAAGTCTGGAAGCTCGCGGAACAGCTCGGATATTTTCCCAATTCGGTGGCATCCAACCTGCGGCGGAGAAAAACCAATATGATAGGAGTCATTGTGCCCCGCATTGATATCGCCTTCCACTCACACGTTATCAGCGGCGTGGAGGAGATAGCATACAAAATGGGTTACAACGTAACCATCTACCAGAGTCGCGACTCCTACGAACGTGAAGTAGCCATCACCACCATCCTCCAGACAAACATGGTGGCGGGGATAATTGCCTGTCTGGCCCTTGAGACGCGCGACTGCAGCCATTTTGCAAGGTTCAATAACCTCAAGGTCCCCCTGGTATTCTATGACAGGGTAAGCAATGAGCTGGAGGCTAGCAAAGTGATTATTGACGACTTTGACGCGGCTTCCAGGGTTACACAACACCTTATTAATACAGGATGCAGGCGGATTGCCCATATTGCCGGCTGCCAGACCACCTCAATCTTTGCCGACAGGCTTGAGGGATACAAGGCGGCCCTGCAAAGGAACAACCTCCCCTTTGACCCCAACCTGGTCTGCTGTGCCAATGACCTCAGCTATGAGGAGGGTGCCAGGTGCGCAAGGAAACTCATCAGACTGGCGGCAATGCCTGACGGAATTTTCTGTGCCAATGACTATACAGCCATCGGCGCAATCCAGGTAATAAAAAAGGCTAATCTTAAAATCCCGGATGATATTGCCGTGGCCGGATTCAGCAACTACCCCGTCTCAACAATCATAGAGCCGGCGCTGACCACCATTGATGACCGTGCCGCAGAGATGGGGAAGACTGCCGCCCGCATGCTGATAAGGCAGATTGAGGAGCGCGACGTAAACATAGCCTCGGAAACCATCGTTCTCAGGACTGACCTGATTGTACGCGACTCTACCGGGAAGGAAAGGGTTAAGGAGTGAACAGGCACAGTGGACGCGAATGCTCAGAACCCCGTCTCCCGCCCGGTATATGGTTATTTAAAACCAGGTAACACATATTGTGGCCCCGGAATTTTCATATTTCATTTTTTTTCATACTTTTACGCCGCTTTTAACCCAGACATGGAATAAAGCGGTCATAAAAAAGCATCATTTAAACATTTCGTATCTTTACCACTGGTCGAATTATAATAAACCTTAAGCATAAGATGCACAATTAACTCCAAAATGTGTAATTAAAACAGAAGCTCATGAAAAAAATCATTTCAGTAGTATCCGCACTTGCTGTAACAGGTTCACTCCTTGCGGGCGGCCTCGTCACAAACACCAACCAGAGTGCACTTTACACACGGCTGCAGAGCCGCAATGCCTCAACAGGCATTGACGCTGTTTACTATAACCCTGCTGGTCTTACCAAACTGTCTGACGGCTTTCACCTTTCTCTCAACAACCAGACTATCGGTCAGACGAAAACTATTACCACCGATTATCCACACCTCAGCGGTAATCCGAAGGAATATATAGGCAAGGTTCGCGCTCCTTTCTTTCCTGGTATCTATGCAGCTTACAAGACTGGAAAGCTTGCGCTTTCATTGGGCTTCAACCCGGTGGGTGGCGGAGGTGGCGCAGATTATGAAAATGGCCTTGCCATGTTTGAAATGAGCATATCAGACCTGAAACCCCTTCTATCGTTACAAGGATTACAAACGACGAATTATTCTGTTGATACCCTCTCTTTCAGCGGCTCGTCGATTTACATGGGCCCCCAGGTGAACCTTTCATATGAAATAAATCAAGTATTATCTATTGCAGCAGGTCTGAGGGTAGTTTTTGCCAGCGATAAGTATGAAGGTTCGATCGTAAATATTATGATTAATCCCGTTTATCCAGGCAATCCAACCGGCGCAATGATTTCAGCTCCTAGCTTCTTTACTTCCATAGGACAGCCGGCCAATGCAGCCAAGACTTCAAATACCTATGCCGATGCGGTGATGAAGGGAACCGGCTATACCCCCATCCTGTCAGCAAACTTCTCACCGGTGGGTGACCTCCTGAATATCGCAGTTAAATATGAATTCAAGACCAAGCTTGATCTCAAAACTACAGTCTATGATAACAAGACTGCTGGACTCTTCATCCAGGACTCTGTAGCCATAAAGGATATGCCTGCAATGCTTTCAGTCGGTGCTGACGTGAAACCTTCAGATAGATTTTTGATATCAGGTAGCTTCAATTATTATTTCGACAAGAACGTCGATTATGATGGTCAGCCGGATGTGGATTCAGTTTTGATCGATAAGAACTTTATCGAAGCTGGTCTCGGCATTCAGGTTGGCATTACAGACAGGCTATTTGCAAGTGTAGGATGGCTGACAACCATGACCGGTGTGAATGACAACTTCCAGAGTGATCTGAAATACAGTCTGAATACCAACACATTTGGCGGTGGATTGGGATTCAAAATCAATGACATGATTGATATCAACCTTGGTGGTTCATATACAATCTACCAGAAAGCAAGTGAGAATTATACGCATTGGCTGATCCCAGACATCCTCAGTGCTCCAGCAAAAAATACTTACAACAACAAAACCTGGGTGGTTGCCATCGGCCTCGATTTCCACTTCTAGAAACTGTGAACCTTACCAGTAAATGAAACGGAGGCTGTCTCACCAGGGACAGCCTCTTTTTCATGATATGCAAAGAGCCCTGCACGGGTTCTTTCAGTAATATACAATATGGGTCTGCTTCCTCGTACTGGCTGGACCAACTGATCAGTATTCAGCCCCCTGTTTCTTCAGGTTCTCAAGGTAGAATTTCAGGTCGGGGGTATCGGAAGTAAGCATCCTGTTGTACCATTTTTTTGCCGATACGGGTCGGCCCAGATTTCGGTCCAGAATTATCAGTGCGGAATAGACTGACCCCTCAATACCAAGGTTCATACTGTCAATTTCGCCAATTATCTCCTCGTAAATACTGTATGCCGCCAGCCCGTTGCTGCCTGAAAGAGAATATGCCTCATTCAGTCGGCTGTTGAGTACGGGATCGGTTACAATACCCCTGAATGACAGGCAACCTCCCATGCACTCCTCCACCACTGAAAACCACGGCAGCACCCCCGTGGGAGGAAAGGTAAGCGAGAAGGTGGCCTTTTCACCGGGCCGTTTGAACTTATGTGTTGCCGGACAATAGGGAAGCCCTTTCAGGTCAGTAAGTTTCATTTTCATCCCGTCAGGCCTGACAAGGTAAGTGTTCCTGTCAATGCAGAACCATGCATTGTTGATGTCACTCATAATGGTAAACCAGACCACTGTGGCATCCTGATTGAAATCGACCCTTATCAGCTCGGCAGTCAGTGGCGACTTTAAACCGTAGTTCGGGCTCTCCACGCTCTGCCCTGCGGCGGTACAAAAAACTGCCGCCATGATTGTAATCATTACTGTCTTTCTCATCTCAACCGGCATTTGTGCAATTATCATACCGTAAAGTTAATGATTTACACCAAGATGATTTTCAGTCTTTTTACTCACTCCCGCGAACAGGCGGAATATTATGTTTGTAACAACTTTGTCACATTTGTGTAACACGGATGTAACAAATGAGAGAGATTTTTGTATTGTCAAACCTTCAATTATTAATTTAATGAAAATGAAGTTTTTACCTGTCGTTCTCAGCATAGTGGTGCTGACGGCAGTACCCGTGGCCGCCCAGGAAAGTGATGATTTCAAGCCTTCAGGCAAGTTCTTCGGACTGCTTTTTGCAAATTACCACTCCACATTTTCGGGTGGGGAGAACAGTTCGGCTTTTGAAATAACCCGATCATATTTCGGTTATGATTACAGCTTTTCCAATGAGATATCAAGCCGCATAATGTATGACGGCACAACAGAGGTCATCAACGGAAAAACGATCTATTCAGGTTACCTGCGCAACGCTTACCTTCAATATGACAACGGCAGGTTATTGTTGCGCGGCGGTCTTATAGGCGCCGAGCAGATCTCAATGATGGACAAAATCTGGGGATACCGTTTCATCACCAAGCCACCCATTGACTACTCTGGAATGATCCAGTCGGCTGATCTTGGAGTGATGACCAAAGTAAGCGCAGGGAAAATCATAGACATTGACCTCTCCATAACCAACGGACGCGGATTCAAGGATATCACCTCCAACGGAACCTACAGGCTTTCCACTGGTTTTACCCTCAGGCCTGCAGACAATATTATGGTAAGGGGCTACTATGACCTGATGGGGCCTTCGGGCAGTATGCAGTGCACCGCCAGCATAACAGCAGCCTGGATGGGTCCGAAGTTCAATGCAGGAGCTGAATACTTCAGGCAGGACAACGCCTCTATGACTGAAGGTCGCAACTACTCGGGGATAAGCATCTTCACAAAGGTGCCACTTTCCGGCAAGGTAAGATTCTTCGCCAGGTATGACATGATCAGTTCGGTAACTATAGATGGTGATGAAGATCCATGGAACATAAGCAAGGATGGTTCCTATATATTTGCAGGTATTGATTTTTCTCCTGCAAGGAATGTAAGAATTTCACCGAATTTCACAGGTTATCTCCCCGCAGATGATGGCAGAGACAATGTCAGCACCATCGGTCTGAACATAGAGGCCAGATTCTGACAGTGACGGCAGCGGGAGGGAGACCATAATTTGAATTTAAATGCATAAATTTAATAACCCGTAACAATACAAAAATGAAGAACAGAGTCATTTTCCTTATGGTCGCAGTGGCACTCATCCTCGCATCATGCGGTGGAGGAGGGTCACAGGCAGGCAAACAGAAGCAGGTCACCCTCTCTGCTGCCGGGGCTACCTTCCCGCAGCCCTTCTACAACCTCGCATTCAAAAAGTACAATGAAGCAGGCGGTCCGCTCATCAACTACGGAGGCATAGGTTCCGGAGGAGGTATCAAGAGTCTCCGTGACCAGATTGTTGACTTTGCAGCCACTGACGCATTTCTCTCTGACGCCGAACTGGCAGAGATGCCGGGTAATGTGGTGCATATTCCCACATGTATAGGTGCAGTGGTAATAGCCTTCAACCTGCCCGGCGTGACTGAACTGAAGCTCACCCCGGAACTGCTTGAAGGCATTTTCCTCGGGAATATCAAAATGTGGAATGATCCGAAGCTGCTGGCGGTTAACCCCGGACTGGTTATGCCTGACATGGAGATAACCGTTGTATACCGTTCTGACGGCAGCGGTACCACACATATCTTCAGCGATTACATGTCGAAGGTCAGCCCGGTATGGAATGCACAGCTTGGCACCGGAAAGGCGCTCAACTGGCCTGCTGGCATAGGAGCCAAGGGAAATCCGGGTGTGGCCGGAACGCTCAGCCAGACCCAGGGCTCTATTGGTTACATAGGCTTTGAATATGCCTTTGCCCAGAAGATTCCCATGGCCAGGCTGATGAACAGTGCCGGATTCTATATAGAACCAACCCTTGATTCATTCTCGGCAGCGGCTGCATCAGAGATGCCTGAAGACACAAGGGTAATGATCACCAACTCATCAAACCCCGCCGCCTACCCCATCACCAGCTTCACCTGGATAATACTGTACAGTGATCTGGCATACGGCAATCACAGTCGTGAAGCTGCCGAAGCCACCGTCAATACGGTCAAATGGCTCACCGGTGAGGAGGCCCAGGCAATTGCCACCAGTGTACACTATGCTTCGCTACCGCAGAACGCTGCCCTTCAGGCAGCCACCCTTCTGAAGGGCATTACATATCAGGGCGAACCCATTCTGAAATAACCTGATGTCAGGCGACAGGATAACAAAGGCACTGCTTTTCATCTCCTCACTGACAATCCTTCTTCTGGGTGCAGGGATAGTAATCTCCCTTTTCGGAGGGGCTATCCCTGCATTCAGGGAGTTTGGCCTGAAGTTCATCGTCTCCCCTGCCTGGAATCCCACTACAGGCAGCGAGGAGTATGGTGCACTCTCTTTCATTGCCGGAACAGTCATCACCTCCATACTGGCGCTGATCATCTGTATCCCGATGGCCTTCTCCACATCGCTGTTTATAGCCGAGTACTATAACGGCACCCGTACCTCTTCCATACTTCGCAGTCTTGTTGACCTGCTGGCCGGTATACCTTCAATAGTCTACGGCTTCTGGGGATTCTATGCCCTCCGCCCGCTGCTGGTGGCAACAGGTCTTAGCGACCAGGGATTCGGGGTATTCACTGCCTCGCTGGTGCTGGCAATTATGATTGTGCCATATGCCACATCTCTCAGCGCCGAGATCATCTCCATGGTTCCTGCAGAGCTGAAGGAGGCAGCCTATTCCCTTGGTGCAACGCGCCGTGAGGTGATATTCAGCGTGGTTATCCCGTCAGCACGGTCCGGCATCATCGCCAGCTTCATCCTGGCCCTGGGAAGAGCCCTGGGTGAGACCATGGCAGTAACAATGCTGATCGGCAATGCCAACGTCATCCCCAAAGGACTCTTCGCCCCGGGGAATACCATGGCTTCAGTCATTGCCAACCAGTTCGGTGAAGCCTCCGGGCTGAAACTCAGCGCACTGATAGCCGTAGGGCTGTTGCTGTTCCTTATCACGGCACTTGTCAATGCCCTGGGAAAACTTATCATCAAACGATTTGCCTGAGAGATGCATCCGGAATTGACTGACAACATTGGAAGGCGAACCCGGACAAACGGCAGGTTCAGGTACCTGGTGATTGCCGGTTCAGTCATCACCGTTATACCTATCTTCCTTATTGTAGGCAATCTTGCAGTGAAAGGGTACCGCCAGATCAATCTTGCCTTCTTTACCAAACCGGCACCTGATACCTTCCAGGCCATGATGGCTGCAGCCTCCGGGGAGATCATCCCGGGAGGGATAGCCAACGGACTGACAGGATCACTGCTTATGGTGCTGCTGGCTTCGTTCATTGCCATCCCGCTGGGACTGATGACCGGCATATTTGTCTATGAAAACGGAACCAGAAGATACGCCAGGTTCATCAGGAGCCTCACGGAAATACTGCAGGGGGTGCCTTCGATCATACTTGGCATCATTGCCTACCTGTGGGTAGTAAAGAATATTACCAGGGGATATTCAGCCCTGGCCGGCAGTGTCTCACTCGCCATCATGATGCTTCCCCTTATCATCCGCTCCACAGAGGAGACCATGCGGATGATTCCGATAGCCATACGTGAAGCTGCATTTGCCCTGGGCACACCTTACTACAAGATGATCTACAAGATACTTATCCCTGTCAGCTTCAGCGGCCTGGCCACAGGTGTGCTGCTGGCACTCTCGAGGATACTCGGAGAGACGGCTCCGCTGATGCTCACTGCCCTCGGAAGTCCGGCCGTCAGCTTTGACGTTACAAGGCCCGTAAGTGCCGTACCGCTGCTTATCTGGGACTTTTACAATGACCCCAACATGGTCAGCCTCGTATGGAGCGCATCTTTATTCCTCATGGTCTTTGTCCTTTCAATGAACCTGCTCGCCCGCAGTGTGGCGTCAAAACATAAATATATCTGAACCGGATGAACAATACCCCGCAAAGCGAAAATGTACTTGAAATAAGGGACCTGTTTATAGCCTATGAACCGGGACGGTATGCTGTTAAGGACGTATCAGCCCATGTCAGGCGCAACAGCATCACTGCCATAATGGGTCCTTCGGGATGTGGCAAGAGCACCCTGTTGCGCGCCATGAACCGCATGCATGAACTCTACCCGAACATAGAAACAAAAGGAGACATTCTTCTTGACGGCCAAAGCATCTTTTCAATGTCAGTGATAGAGCTCCGCCGAAAAGTGGGTATGGTCTTTCAGCGCCCCAACCCTTTCCCCAATATGACCATCTATGAAAACGTGGTGGCCGGTTTCAGCCTGAATGACATAAGGCTTAAAAAGAGTCAGCGCGATGATATAGTGGAAAATGCGCTCCGCAACGTGGCTCTGTGGGACGAGGTGAAGGAGTCGCTCTACAGGAAGGGTACATTTCTTTCCGGGGGTCAGCAGCAAAGGCTCTGCGTTGCAAGGGCCATAGCCTTCAATCCCGAGGTGCTGCTCCTTGACGAGCCCACATCGGCACTTGATCCCATTGCTACATCCAAGATCGAAGACCTGCTGGGTGAGCTGAAGAAGAAATACACACTGGTACTGGTGACACATAATATGTCACAGGCAGCGCGTATCTCTGACGACTCAATGTTTATGTACCTGGGCGAACTGGTGGAATCGGGCCACACCAATACCCTCTTCACAACCCCGAAAGACCCGCGCACGGAAGCTTACCTCACCGGTAAATTCGGTTGATTTCACAGCTAATTTCATACATTTGTCAAAACACCTGATTATGAGTGAAAAGAAAGAACAGGCACTGAATGAGATAAAAAACAGCTTCAGCGAGATGGCAGGCCTTGTACTACGCCAGCTCACCCTGCTTGAGAAGCTGATGGGCACCGGTGATGAAGACACCTTCAACAGCCTCATCAGTGAGATGGACGTTGCAGAAAACCGCATTGACAACCTAGAGGTCGTTATAGGTGAACAGTTCACCAGCACCATCGTCCTCTTCCAGCCGGTGGCATCCGATGTCCGGAGACTTGTGGCAATATACAGGATGACCGTAAACCTTGAACGGATCGGAGACCGTATTCATAACCTCTGCAGGATCATTGGCACCATCAGGAACACAACCGAATATGCCTCCACCTCATCACTGATCGGGAATATGCTTGCCTCAGGAAGCATAATGGTGGAAAAGGCACTGCTCTCCTTCACCAATTCAGACCCTGATTACGCAATCTGGACAATCAAGAATGACACGGTGGTTGATGAGATGAACCACAAGCTTCTGCTGGGCCACCTGCGCAGGGAGAATATTGACGATAAAACCAGGTCAATGGTGCAGAGCTATATCGAGCTGAAGGATATGATCTCAAATATCGAGCGGATAGCCGATCATGCCACAAATATTGCTGAAGCAGCCATCTACTCGTTGCAGGGAACGGATATAAGGCATACGGGGATCGGGAAGGAAGAAACGTTTTGATTTGAGATTTGAACGAAAGGAAAAAAATACTGGCAGTTGATGATGAGGAACCCATCCTCGAGATTCTCTCTTTCAATCTTGAAGGAGAAGGATATGCCGTTGACACCTGTCTCTCCGCCGAGGAGGCCCTTCGTAAAAACCTTCCCTCCTATGACCTCTTCATCCTTGATGTGATGATGGGTCATATGTCGGGGTTCCGGCTGGCAGAGAAAATGAGGAAAGAGTTCAACCTTACCGCTCCCATAATCTTCCTTACAGCCAGGGATAGTGAAAATGACCGTATCACCGGCTTTAACCTGGGAGCCGATGATTATCTTGCCAAACCTTTCAGCGTAAGGGAGCTGTCTGCACGGGTAAAGGCAATCCTCCGCCGTTCGGCACCTTCAAGGGTGACTATGCAGACCGTTGCCGGTGCTTTCACTGTTGATAATGAGAACAGCCTGATAATGACTGACGGCAGGCCTCTTGAACTGACCCGCAAGGAATATGATATCCTTTCATTGTTAATCCGCAATGAGGGCAAGATCTTCCCCAGGCATGAGATTCTTGCACGCGTCTGGGGTAACGATGTAATTGTCACCGACCGGACCGTTGACGTGACGATAGCACGCATCCGGAAGAAGCTTGGCGACAGGGGTTCCATGATAAAAAACAAGTCAGGTTACGGTTACTATTTAGGCGAATGAAAAATGAGTCCCATGAAAGAATCCAGAAGCTTCAGACGTAAACTGTTCCTGTACTATTTCAGTATCATACTTCTCTTCACGGTGCTTATGCTCGCCTTCCAGTATCACCGTGAAAAGGCCATAAGGATCGATGCTCTTGACTCCAGGCTTGATGATATGTCTCAGCTGGTAGACAACTATATCAGGGTCAATGCCCTGAGCGATTCCGGAAACTTCAGGCTCATTGATTCAATATTCAACCTTATACCCGTTCCGGACCTCCGTATCACAGTCATTGCCATTGACGGCAAGGTGCTGTATGACAGCTCCGTGGAAGACTGGTCTACAATGGAGAATCACCTCAACAGGCCCGAGGTGGGGAAATCGCTCTTTTCTCCTTACGGTACGGCAGTACGTCATTCAGAATCAACCGGCAAAGATTACTACTATTTTTCCAGGTACTTCAACAGTTACTATGTCAGGCTGGCCGAGGAGTACAACATCAATATCAAGGGATTCCTCAAGCGTGAACAGGGTTTTCTCCTTTTCATGGCAGTGGTCTTTGCAGGAATCTGGGCCCTGCTGGCAGCTGTAACACGCCGGATGGGAAAAAGCATTACGATGCTTCGCGACTTTGCCGCCAGGATGAGACGGGGCGAAGGCAATGACCCTTCAATAATTTTCCCGAAGAATGAAATCGGGGAGACCGGCAAGGAGATTGTAAGGATCTACAACAGCCTGGCAGTCAACACGGCAGAACTGACCCTGCAGAAGGAGAAGCTTTTCAGGCATCTCCACGTACTCAATGAGGGGGTGGCTTTCTTTTCCCCCGACCGTAAAGTGACACTCTCCAACAGCCATTTTATGGTTTTTCTTAATGCCCTTACAGGTGAACATTCCCTCACACCTGAAGGATTCATTGACCATCAGCTCTTCAACGGAATAAGGAAATTTCTCGACAACAACCAGGATCACGCAACAAGAAAACAGGAGACCCCATCCACCGAGCTTAGGCTGGAGAAGGGAGGCAGATATTTCTCCGTGAGGTGCATACTATTCCAGGACAACAGCTTTGAGGTGGTTATCACGGATATCACACGCACCGAGCAGAACAAGGCCATGCGTCAGCAGATGACATCTAACATTGCACATGAGCTGAAAACACCAATAGCCTCCGTCAGGGGCTATCTTGAGACATTGATCGTCAACAGGGAGATCGATGACGAAAAACGGAACCATTTTCTGGAGAAGGCTCTTGCACAGTCAACCCGCCTGACCGATCTCATCAATGACATCGTCACCCTCAATAAACTTGATGAAACAGGCAGCAACTTCCCCTTTGAAGAGGTTGATATTGAGGGCGTCATGAAAGAAGTGCGTGACAACCTGATTACAGACCTCACCAGGAAGCACATGACCGTGGAGATGGCTATTGAACCTGGTACAACGGTCAACGCCAACAGGTCACTCATAGTATCAATATTCCAGAACCTGCTTGAAAACGCAATAACCTATGCCGGTGAAAGGGTCACTGTAACAGTAAGGAGCCTCCCCGGTGAGCCCGGTTTCCGTGCCTTCTCATTTGCAGACAACGGGGTAGGTATCCCTGAGGAGCACCAGGATAGGATTTTCGAGAGGTTCTACAGGATTGACGACGGCCGTTCACGCAAGAGCGGTGGCACCGGACTCGGACTGGCAATTGTGAAGAATGCTGTGCTGCTGCACAGGGGAGAGATCTCAGTCCGCACCCGGCCCGGTGGCGGTGTGGAGTTCATCTTTTCATTACCTGCCTGACTGCCCTGTCATCCCAGCACCAGGGCCATATCTTCCCTGCTGACTGCCCTTCCTATTATTGCAGCCTCCGGGTGACCTGCCTCCTGCAGCTCTTTCAGCAGTTCGCTGCTTTTCCCCGGCTCCACCGCCATCAGCAATCCGCCTGATGTCTGGGCATCATGTGCAATCATCTTAAGATTGTAATCGAGGCCATCTGTGAGGCGGGTTTCCCTCTCGGTATAGTCAAGGTTCCGGAATGAGGCCCCCGGGATACACCCCTGGTCAGCCAGGTTCCAGGTCCCTTCGAGAAGGGGCACACTCTGCAGGTCAAGGGAGATTGTCACCCCTGATGCCCTTGCCATCTTGAGGGCATGGCCTGCAAGGCCGAAACCGGTGATGTCAGTGGCTCCCCTCACTCCGTACTTCTGCATCAGCATACATCCGGCGGCATTAAGCTGTTTCATGGCCATGACAGCCGCCTCAAGCTGTGAAGGCGCAGTCATCTGCATCCTGTGACCCGCCAGGATTATTCCGGTACCGATCGGTTTGGTAAGGATAAGATCATCGCCCTCCTTCACCCCGGCATTGGTAATAATCTTTTCAGGATGAACGGTGCCGATTACGGCAAGGCCGTACTTAGGGGGATAGTCGTCAATGGTATGTCCGCCGATGATGCTGACACCAGCCTCCAGTGCCTTGTCATTTCCTCCCCGCAATATATCCCGGTATACCTCCATAGGTATCCGCGATGAGGGGAACATCATGATGTTCAGGGCTACAAGTGGCGTTCCGCCCATGGCGTAAACATCACTTATTGAATTGGTTGCAGCAACAAGTCCAAACTCATAGCCGTCACTGACCATCGGCGGAAAGAAGTCGGTGGTGATCACCAGGGCAGTCTCGTCATTTATTTTGTAGACTCCGGCATCGTCATGGGTAGAGATATCAACCAGTATCGCCGGATCAGAAGGAAGCGGAAGATCCTTCAGCAGTTCCTCAAGCTGACGGGGAGGTATCTTTGCCGAGCAGCCCCCCGTCTCTACCGTGGTAAGAAGATCAAATGACATAATCAGCTTCTTTGTGGTTACCAGTACTCATGTTCAATTCTATAGCTGCTTATTCTCCGTATCAGGTACCATACCCCCTGTTTTTATCCTTGCCTGCCTGCCGCGCTTCTCCCATAAAGGCAAAATCCCAGTTGAATTAAAATGGCTTGTCCGCCGGATCCTGATCTCTCACGGGCGGATTATATGGTCTGCATCCTTAAGCACATTCAGTATCTGGTACATATCACTGAAGCTCCCTACAGGAAGACGGTCCCTTATACCGAAATGGTTTATGCATGTGGTGCACAGGTAAATGGAGGCTCCCTTTTCAGCAAGCTCCCTGATATGTTCGATAACCGTGGAATCTTCCAGCCCCAGTTTCACTCCTGCATTGTAGAATACCACTGCCGAGGGTACCGGTTCAAGCAGCACGAGTGTCCTGAAGAATGAGACCATCAGCTTCGTCCCGAGCTCATCGTCGCCGCTGCCCATCCGTTCAGATGTTACAGCAACCACCGTCGTTCTGTGGCCGCGGGGCACCGTTCCGGCATCTGTGGTGCAGTATTCGGTTTCGTTGGCGCTCAGCTCAGTCCCTTCACCTCTTGCAACCGTCACAAATGATACTCCTCCTTCTTCCCTGACGCTGAATTCCAGCCTGTTGTCAGACAGGTATCTCTTAACATTGCTTAGTGATGTCGGGTTGTCAATTATCACCTGCACATCCTCACCCGGTGCTGCTTCATTGAGTCCCTGCCTGGTCTTTATCAGAGGGGCCGGGCATGAAAGCCCTCTTGTATCTACAGTTTTCATATGCTCTTAAATAGCTTCAAAGATAACCAGAAATGGCTACTTTTGAGTTTCATCTGAATTGAAGCCATGAAACCAGTATATATCAGGGTGGTCAGGATGAAGCCGGATATGGAGGATGAACCCGATATGCAGGATGAACCCGGGTATGCGGAATGTACCAGGGTATAAAGGATGTATCTTTGTATACGGGATGAACCTGGTTGAAAACAACATGAAGTTTTTGCTCTGATTGTGAATCAATAACCATAAACAAATGAAAAGAATAATCTCACTTTCCGGACTGTTGCTCATCATCGGGATGACACTTTCAGCCCAGAACACTGCGGGGAAACTTGAAGGGTCATGGTCAGGGGTACTGAAGACCCTGGCCGGCGAACTGAACCTGGTGCTTCATTTCAAAATGACTGAGGCAGATACAATCAGCGCCACCCTTGATTCTCCGGACCAGGCAGCATTAGGTATTCCCTGCGGGAGGGTCACTCTCGCAGGTGACACTGTGATGGTCGATATCCCCATGGTAAAAGGGTACTACCGGGGAGGAATGAGCGGTGATTCGCTTATCACCGGAAAATGGACACAGCTTGGTCGCTCCAGTGACCTCATCATGAAAAAGGGGGCTAAACCGATTGTACATAACCGTCCCCAGGAACCAAAGCCGCCATATCCGTACCGCGAGGAGGAGGTCACCTTCATGAATCCTGTTGAGAACTTCAGCCTGGCAGGAACGCTGACGATCCCTGAGGGCGACGGACCCTTTCCGGCGGTTATCCTGATATCAGGTTCAGGCCAGCAGGACCGGGATGAAACTATTTTCCTCCATAAACCTTTTCTTGTACTTGCGGATTATCTGACCCGGAACGGAATAGCTGTACTCAGGTATGACGACAGGGGTATGGGCAAATCGAAGGGCAGAACCAATGATGCCACCTCACTCACCTTTGCCGATGATGCTGAAGCTGCACTGACATACCTTTTGCAGCGCCCGGAGATAGACAGCAGGAAGATCGGGCTGGCCGGCCACAGCGAGGGAGGGCTCATAGCCCCTATAGTTGCGTCACGGAACAGGAATGTTTCATTCATTGTCTCACTCGCCGGTCCCGGTGTAAAGGGATATGAAGTTCTTCTCAAACAGACGCAGGATATCCTGGCAGCAAGCGGTACCTCTCAGGCAGAGATAGATGAGACGCTGGCAAGCAACAGCCAACTCTACCGGATGGTGGTTGAGGAGCCGGACCTTCGGAAATTTGCGAAGGATGCCATGGAATGGTACGGGAAGGAACTTGACAGGAAGGGCCTTGGGGCGGAAGAACGAAAGACGAAGATGTCAGAATTCACCCAGGGTCTGGTATCACTGAATAATCCGTGGATGCGATATTTCATTGCCACTGACCCGGCACAGTTCTGGTCGGAAGTGAAGTGCCCCGTGCTTGCCCTGAACGGCGATAAGGATCTGCAGGTAGACCAGGGGATGAACCTTCCCGCCATCAAGGCTGCACTTCGCAGGGGAGGCAACCGCAAGGTAAAGACTGTTGTCCTTCCGGGACTGAATCATCTCTTCCAGACAGCAGAAAAGGGGACACCTGATGAGTATGTGAAAATCGAGGAGACCTTCTCGCCTGCGGCGATGGAGCTGATTGCCTCCTGGATAAGGAAAACTGTTAAATGAGGCATTAGGCAGTAGGCAGTAGGCA
>Ga0116185_1000249_pt1 | contig 69608 bp, 51 predicted proteins | sample AD_JPNNA7_MetaG_FD_89754 | JGI IMG/M metagenome (GOLD analysis project Ga0116185, IMG submission 89754) | Active sludge microbial communities of municipal wastewater-treating anaerobic digesters from Japan - AD_JPNNA7_MetaG | ecosystem: Engineered > Bioreactor > Anaerobic > Digestate | place...
AGAAAACAAGCCTTTTGGTGAAAGAAGATCGTATGGTGATAGAAAACCATACGGTGAAGGCAGACCTTTTGGCGAAAGAAAACCCTATGGAGACAGAAAACCATATGGGGAAAACAAGCCATTTGGCGAGAGAAAACCCTACGGTGAAAGAAGATCGTATGGTGATAGAAAACCTTATGGAGACAAACCCTACGAACCAAGGAAAAGATTTGGAGAAGACAGGCCTTTTGGTGAAAGAAAACCCTATGGTGACAGAAAGCCGTACGGAGAAAACAAGCCTTTCGGTGAGAGAAGATCATACGGCGATAGGAAGCCGTATGGTGAAGGCAGGCCTTTTGGCGAGAGAAAACCTTATGAGAGAAGACCACCAAGGGGCGATTCTGATAGTGATGGAAGCCCAAAACTTTCCTGGCAAAAGAAAGAATGGTCAGGCCCATCAGACAGAAGGTTTGGCAGAAGAGATGACGAGGGTGGCCACAGGCCAAGGTTCCCAAGGCAGGATGGCGATGGCGAATTCAGGAGAGAACACATATATGAGAGACCACCATCACGCACAGGAAGCAAGTTTCAAAGAAGACCCTTTGAAGAAAGGGAAGTCCAGGACCTGGAATATGCCGAGGAGCTCCCGTTTGCAAATGAAGTAACCCTGGAAGAGGCAGACAACGCAATCATAGGCAAAAACGCCGTGCTTGAAGCAATCAGGGCAGGCACCAGCATCAACAAGGTCCTCATCAGGAAGACCCTCAAGATCAACACTGTCCTGAAAGCAATCATGGACGAGAGTAAGGACAGAGGCATAAGATACGACCTGGTTTCTGATTTTGAAATCGGCAAATATGGCAGCAGGGACGTGGTTGCCCTCGCCTCGCCAACGCAATACGCTGAAATCGAAGATCTAATTAGTCCAGAGAACACCATATCAATGATCGCTATCCTCGACGGGATCGAAGATCCGCAAAATCTTGGCGCAATCATAAGGTCTTCCGAGTGCTTCGGTGCCACAGGCGTCATAATCCCGAAACATGGCGCCGCACCGGTCACTTCAACTGTGACAAAAACCTCTGCAGGTGCCGCACTCAGGCAAAAAATTGCCAGGGTGGCAAACATCAAGATAGCGATTGAAAAACTCAAAGAAGCAGGATACTGGATTTATGGTTCCTCACCAGATGCCATCTCGGAATCACAATCAGTGGAATTTCCTGACAAGTGCTGCTTCATCATTGGCTCCGAAGGTGATGGCATGCACAAGACAGTTGCAGAACACTGCGACGAGATAATCAAGATCCCCATGAAGGGAAAACTCGGTTCGCTGAATGCTTCAGTTGCTGCAGCAATCCTCATGTACGAGTGGGCAAAAAAACACCCACAGCCAGACGAAAAGGTTGACCAACCCACAATAGAGCATTAGAATCAATCTATGAAAATAGTCTTCGATGTGAAGACGGCAGGTCCGTTTCACTCGATGCCGGAATGGGCGCTTTCTGAAACAAGGAAGGCCCTTCCGGCGCACGAAATATTTTCTGTAACGCGTGATGAGCTCCCAAGTTATGTGGAAAATGCAGATGTTATCGTATGCTATTCATTCCCAAGGGAGCTTTTTCTTCAGGCCCACAATCTCAAAATGCTTGTATTTGCTGTTGATGGCATTGGCCCGCAAAGGCTCTATCCGGAACTGAGAAATTCACAGGTACCTGTCATAAATTCAAAAGGTTGCAGGAGCCAGGCCATTGCAGAACACGCATTTTCACTACTTCTCGCATGCTCCAGAAAAATAGTCCCAATGGGCAAGACGCTCACACCTGAAGGATGGTGGGGGAATGGGGTGACAGAAGGTCACCCACCGATGGAGATCTCAGGGAAAACCATCGGAATACTCGGCCTGGGTCATATCGGCAAGAGGGTTGCAAAAATAGCCAAGAATGGCTTTGACATGAGAGTCCTTGGGATGAGGCACAGCAAAGGGGACGTTGAAAATGTGGACGAGGTTTTTGGGCCAGATGGGCTTGATCACATACTCGAGAAATCCGACGTAATTATATTGTGTCTCCCTGAAACAGAGAACACCCAATGTCTTATTGGGCAAAAAGAATTTGCACTCATGAAGCATGGGGTGATCATCATAAATATTGCCAGGGGCTCCCTCATTGACACGCAGGAGCTGGTGGGTGCCATAAAAAGTGGCAAAGTGGCAGCTGCAGGGCTCGATGTGTTTGAAAAAGAGCCACTGCCTGCAGACTCACCTCTGAGGACACTCCCGCAGATCGTGGCAACTCCACACGCTGCAGGTGTCACACCACATTTCTGGGAAAGGTTCATCAAAATAATCATCGAGAACGTCAAAAGACTTGAGTCTGGGGAGCAACTGCTTAATATTACTGACAAAGTGCTTGGGTATTAAGCCAGGAAAGCGGTGACCATGCTCCTTGACTGGGTTTTCTGCCCCTACAATTCAAAAGGTGCTTTTGCCAGGGAGGCCGAGGCCTGTTTTGATCTGGTCTTGCGCAGATGGGACATAACACAGATAAGGGACGCCTCAATCTCACTGTTGCCAAAACATATTGCCGGTTGCATAAAATCAGTAAGATCAAACAACGAAAGAAAAGAAACCCAGGGTGCCAAACCGTGTTTTTTCCTCGAGGGTGAAGAACTCCCCTGCTACCAGAATATCCATGATTTTTTTGCAGCAATGGAACAAAGAAACATGGCAAGGAGCAGAGAACCTGTCATCAACGAACTGTTTGTTCACCCAAGACTCCCGTGGGAGAGGAGAGACCAGCACGTTCTTGTGTTGCCTGTCACAGCAAAAGATATTGCAGGGTACGGCATTCCAACACCAAGCATGAAGGAAGACGTCAGGTTTGGCGATATCGGAAACCCTGAAACACTCGAATTCATGACGCTCACAACGAGAAATTATGGCAAAATGATGTCCATCGCTTTTATTGGTTCTGATGTTGCCGGATACATAACACATGTGCCAAAACCTCTGGCCAACAGAATGGGCTGCAAATTTGTGGACGAGATACAGGACAAGGGTATCATGCAAATTATTGACCTTTACGTGTATCCGCAATTTAGGGGAGAGGGCGTTGAAAAATCACTGATTGCCAACCTTGCCGAATTTTGCAGAAAAAACAGACATCAAAAGATAGAAGTCTACACACTGGAGACACCTTTGGAAGATTACATGCCATCAACCGGCCACTCGGCAATGTATGATGGTTCAGGGTTCAAGACAAAAAAATCCATAAAACAAAAAAACCAGGAAAACAAAGAATATGACTTTGTCCTGATGACCATGGAGACCTGAGTGGAACGTGAAGAATTTGACCTGATTGTCGAACAATGCTGGAATGAACTGCCAGAAGAATGGAAAAAGGAACTTGAGGAAGCAAACATCTCCTACGAGATAATCGACCTGGCAACAAATGAAATCGCGGCAAAAGCCGGAACGAGTCCATGGAACCTGCTAGGACTATTCTCCGGGGTCCCAAAAACAGTCAGGCACAAGGGTTTTGAGCCAATGGCTTTTCCTGACAGAATAACCGTTTTCAGGTTGCCAATCATGTCAAGAGTTTTTGACATTGAAAATCTCAGGAAGACGATAAAACATGTCCTGTATCACGAAATAGGACACTACTTCGGTCTGTCAGAGGACGAGCTCAGGCAGGCCCAGGGCGACCCGCTGTAAGCATTTTCAAAAGTCTTACCGTCTGGAGCTTGGTTCCAAGCTCCGAATCACCGGCAGGACCAACACATGACGGGCAACCATTCTCGCAAGGACACTTCTGGAGCGTATCGAGTGCAAGCACAAGCGGTGAAATCCCCATATCAAACATGTGCTCCGAAAGACCGACCCCTCCAGCCACCCTTTCATAGATGAAAACGGTTGGCGCCTCAAAATGGGGTGATTTTACCTCAACATACATCCCCAAGTCCCTGGGGTCACACATAAGCGGCAACGGCATGATTCCAATCAGGATGTTCCCAAGCCCTTTTAGTGCCTTTTCAAGATCATTTTTCGAGAATTCCAAAACAATCTTCTCGCCAACAGTCACCCACCATGACATGGTGTCCATCGGCATTTCCGGGAGGTGCACTTCACCATAGCCAAGGTTCTGGTGGGTCGTCAGCTGGATTTTTTTGAACACTGTCGTCAATGCCGTTACGGTGACCTCACCTGCACCAAGCTTGCAGTTTCCAATATCATTATTTTCAGCTTCCGAGAGTACCCTGAGGCTGATCTGCAAATTTGCGTCTGTATACCAGTCAACCGGAACTTTTCTGACAAAAGCTTTTCTCTCTTTGAAGTCAAGCCGGTCAACGTGATATGTGACCCCGTCGTGCATGTAGATTGCCTGGTCATGCACAAGCATTGGTGCAGAAAACAAATCTATTTCACCAATAGTCCTGACGTGCGGGGAGCCTGTAACATCGATTATGGCAACATTCCCTTCGGTCGCATTCCGGAGCGATATTTCATCAGCAGGGTAAGAATCTGTCATCCAGAACCATTTCCCCTGATCGTGATTGACAATCCCCTCCTTTTCAAAGTGCGAAAGGATTGGTTCAATCTCCGCCTTGCCAAAAGATTCTCCATCCACAAAAGGAAGCTCGAATGCTGCACATTTCACATGGGAGACCATAATGTAGAGGTTATCCGGGTTTACCAAACCTGACTCCGGAGGTGTGAACAGCAGGTAATCGGGGTTCTGGGCTATGTACTGGTCAAGCGGATTGCCAGAGAGCACCAGAATGCCAAGGCTGGTCTGCTGTTTTCTCCCAGCCCTGCCTGCCTGTTGTCTCATGCTTGCTATTGTGCCGGGATAGCCGACCATTACTGATGCTTCGAGTCTTCCTATGTCTATTCCAAGCTCAAGGGCATTGGTTGAAACAACGCCCATTATCTTGCCTTCCCTTAGTCCCTTTTCAATCTCCCTGCGCTCAAGGGGCAGATATCCACCCCTGTAACCCCTGATTGAATCAGGATTAAATCCAGCCCTTGAAGCGTGGTCCTTTAGGAGCTTCAATACATTTTCCACGGTGGTCCTCGCCCTGGCAAAAACAATGGTCTGTATGCCCGACTGGACGAGCTGGGAGGCAAACCGTTCGGCCTCAAAAATAGAAGATTTGCGCAGTCCAAGCTGCTTGTCGACAACCGGTGGGTTGTACACCACAAAATATTTGTCGCCGCTTGGAGAACCATCCTCGGTTATTGCCTCAACATCATCCTCGATGATTCTGGATGCAAGATCGGCAGGGTTTGCAATTGTTGCCGAAGACATGATGAAAGTTGGGTGGCTTCCATAAAAAGTGCAAATCCTTTTTAACCTTCTTATAACATTTGCCATGTGTGAACCAAAAACACCCCTGTACTGGTGGAGTTCATCGATGACAACATATTTCAGGTTCTCAAAAAGGTGCACCCATTTTGTGTGGTGTGGCAAAATTCCTGCGTGGAGCATGTCAGGGTTCGTAAGGATTATGGAGCCTTCTACTTTGAGGATTTTTCTTTTGCCCACATCGGTGTCACCGTCATAAGTGTGAAATTTTACACCAAGTCCTGTTGCTTCAACTAGCTCCGAAAGCCCGGTTTGCTGGTCGAATGAAAGTGCCTTGGTCGGGAAAAGATAAATTGCTCTGGCCGCTGGGTCCTTGGAGATTGCAGACAAAACCGGGACATTGTAGCAGAGGGTCTTTCCGGAGGCCGTAGGAGTGGCAACTACAACATTTTTGCCAGACAAAACACCCTCAATCGCTTCTGACTGGTGCGAATAGAGTTTCTCAATGCCAATTTTTCTGAGGCCAGCCGAAACAGTTTCGGGCACACAAAACGGAATGTCTGAAAAAGTCCCTTTTCTTCCCTCAAAATGTATCAGGGTCATCTCTTTTCCGGATTCATTCCTATAAATCTGGGAAACAATCTCTTCTATGGACACGGATGAATTCTAAAACAAGCAAAACCGCGTGTCAACGAACAGGAGGATTTAACTTGTTTTCTCTATTTACTTTTAAGGGTTTTGCAATAGAATTAGTCACTAGTGTCCAATGATGGGCGCAAAATACGATGAGGTGAATGATGGTAGTCTTTGAGTTCGATGAAGAAACGGGAAAAGCCGTGGAGCAACCCCAGGAGAAAAAAGAAGTCCAGCCAGAAGTAGTAAAATCTGAGTCATCTAGGTTGGAAAAAGCTGTCAATGACTTTGAAATGAAGTCTGTCAAAAGAGGACAGCTTGTAAACGCGACAGTGGTGAAGGTCACGTCTGATGGTCTCCTGGTTGATGTCGGCCAGAAGTCAGAGGGATTTATCCCCAGGGCAGAGGCATCTACAAGAGACGACGTAGAGCTTGCATCTACGTTCAAAACAGGAGACGTGATTCAGTGCCGTGTTGTCAAGATTGGCGATGATGATGGCATGATAATACTCTCCAAGAAGCGTGCCGATTTTGAGCTTGTCTGGGACAGGCTAAAAGAGGCAAAGGACAACAAGGAAATCCTCACAACGGTCGCTACAAAGGCCGTCAAGGGTGGACTTCTTGTTGATGTCGGCGTACCGGCTTTCGTGCCGAGGTCACAGATTGACCTTAACCGCAATGCCGATCCGACAAAGTGGGTTGGCAAGGAACTCAAAGTCAGGATCATAGAAGTTGACCGCCCGACAAGGCGCGTTGTTTGTTCCCAAAAGGAAGTCCTGGAAGAAGACCGCGAAAGAAGGCGTGAAGAATTCATCTCTAACCTCAAGGTTGGAGAAATCTATGAAGGCACAGTTGTTGGCCTCGTAGAATTTGGCGCATTTGTTGACCTCGGTGAGGGTGTGGAAGGTCTTATTCACCTTTCAGAGCTTTCCTGGGGTGGAAGAAAGACCCCACAGCAGGTGCTCAAGAAACGCCAGAAAGTCAACGTCAAGGTCATCAAAATCGCAGGAGACGAGGGCAGGATCAGCCTCTCGCTCAGGCAGGCACAGCCACATCCGTGGGAACTTGTTCCATACAAGTACTCGGTTGGCGATGTCGTCGAAGGCACAGTCACCAGACTGCTGAAGTTTGGCGCCGTTGTCGAGCTTGAAGAGGGTGTCTCAGGACTACTTCACATATCCCAGGTCTCAAACCACAGGGTCGAGAGAATTGACACTGAAATTAAAGAGGGACAGACAGTCCAGTGCAAGATTCTGGAAATAAGGGTCCCAGATCGCAAAATAAGGCTTTCCATCAAGGCAACCCTCCCAGAGGAGCCAAGACCGGAGCGCCAGCCAAGAAAGCGCTTTAACGCTTATGAAGATGAAGAAGAGCAGTATCTCAGGGAATTTGCCCAGGAATCGGCAGACCCATCAGTAAGGCTCATCTCGGAGAACGACCTCGAGAGGGAAAACCGCGAAGTCTTCAACGTCAACGAGTGATATAGACACCCAACAAATAAGGAGAAGTTTTGAAATGAAAAAGTATTTAGCAGTGATAGCCATTTTGGCACTTGGAATCACCTTCATGGCCGCTTGCGGTTCAAAAAACGAAGAGACTACCCTACCAACCGAACAAGAAATGAGTAAAGTAACTGACCAGTACAACACCGACAATCAGACAACTGACCAGACCACAACAACCCCGACTGACAACGCAACCGACAAGACTGGCACAGAAAACCCAGCAGAGGAAGAGGACAAAGATATGGGAACAACAAATACCGATCTCGGCAAGACCGTCGTTTTCGAAACCAATTACGGTGCTTTTGAAATCAGCCTCTATAGTGATGCTCCAATTGCTTCAAAGAACCTCATTGATAAAGCAAATTCCGGCTTCTATAACGGACTCACATTCCACCGCATCGTTAAAGGTTTCGTCATCCAGGGCGGCGATCCACTTGGAAACGGCACCGGCGGCGAAACAATGGGTCTTGATCCAAAGGGTCTTCACCAGAGCAAAAGGGGAACAATCTCCATGGCATCTGCCGATATCAAAACAAACCAGTCCGATGCACAGTTCTTCATCAACCTGGTAGACAACTTCCGCCTCGACGAAATGGGATTTATTGCATTCGGCGAAGTAACAAAGGGCATGGAAGTCGTGGACAAAATCGCAGAAGTCCCATGCAATCCTGGTGGAGACGGTGCAAATTCCAGCCCAGTCTCGCCAGTACTCATCAATAAAGTCTATGTCAAATAGGATAGTTTTGGCCTCTCTGGCCACCCTCGCTCTGGTAGTTTCAATGACCAGCTGCACGGGTGTGTCGCTCGAAGAGAAACAAAACGAAGTCCCACCAGAAAAACCAAAAATCACCTTCAGCACAACTGAAGGTGATTTTGTTATTGGGGTACTTCCAAAAAACGCCCCCAATTCAGTTAATAAATTCTTAACCTGGTGCAAAGGCTTCACTACGCCAGAAGGGCAAGTAGTCGCATGTATCTACAATGGTCTTCAGTTTTACAGGGTGATGCCTGGCAAATTCGTTCAGGGTGGGGACCCTTTCAACAATGGCACCGGCTCCGATGCATTCAAAATACCCTTTGAGAAAACTGAAAAGAAACTCAAGAGAGGCGTTGTTTGTCTGGCAAATGATGGTGAAGGAAACAACAATTGTATTTTCTTCATCCTTCTTACAGACACTCCACAATTCCAGGGCAAATATACGGCTGTAGGTGAAGTTTTGCAGGGCCTTGACGTGATTGATCGCATGAGCAATGTTCCAACTCGTCCAAATGAGCCCAACACACCCCTTCGCAACATCTCAATAATCGGTGTCAAGGTAAGTGAGTAAGATAGCACTCTACTGCTTTTCAGGCACTGGAAACACAAGGCTGGTTGCCCAGAAGGTCAAAAAGGGCCTTGAGCTAGAAGGTCACGAGGTTAATTATTTTGAAACCAGGGACAAACCAACCATCCCAATGGAATATGATTCTTTTGGGATATGTTTTCCAGTTTATGACTGGTCACCCCCATGGCCTCTCAGGGAACTCATAAAAAGCTGGCATGGCTTACTAAATGACAAACCATGTTTTATTGTAATGGACTACGCCGGTGATCCAGTCAATGCACGCCTCAAAATGATGGAAGACCTTGAAAAAACCGGCGCAAGGATTTTCCATGCAAGCGAGATTGTAATGCCAGAATCATGGACCGTTGTATTGACGCCAAAAAAAATCCAATCAATGAACGAATGGCTTTCAAAAAATCCTCAACCAGATCCAACCGATTTGGGCATTGAGGTTGGCAAGAAATTAAAAAATGGCGATACCACGCCAACAAAAAAACCAAAATACAAATTTTCCAGTTACAGTTTTTTGATACCTTTCTACACAAAAACATCACTCAAGATGTTCTACAGGATAGATCTTGACAAGGGAAAATGTGTCAAGTGCGGCATCTGTGCTGAGAAATGTCCGACTGGTAGTATAAAACTAAACTCCTATCCTTCATTTTCCTATCCATGTGCAAGTTGTTATGCGTGTATAAACCACTGTCCAACGCAAGCCCTAGAATCATGGGCAACAAGGGGAAAAATAAGATACAAACCAAAACGAGTTGATCTATAAAATAAAAAAGGCGAAGAAATATCCTCGCCTTTTTTATTTATTCTGGGATTAAGTTTCTTATGCTATGACCTTTATCATTTCCCCATTTATAAGGCCCTGTATAAAGGCCTTTTGCGAATCCAGCTGTTCAATGTAGTCAACGATCTGGGAAGTTATAAGTTCTCCATGTATCAATGTGGGTATGCCTGGCGGGTATGGGCAGACAACATCGGCAGCGACCCTGCCAATTGCCTGTTTGAGGGAAACGAGTTCCGATTTTGAATAGAAAGCTTTTCTTGGGAGCATTTCAAGCGGCGGGATTTCTGGAAGGGGTACTTTAACACTTGGCCTGCAATCATATTTCTTGCTTGCCAGCTTCTTTAATACTTCAACCAGCCCCTTAACATATTCCCACTTTGTTCCCACAGTCAGGAAGCAGAGGAAATTATCTGCATCAGAAAGCTCTATTTCGACATTATACTCATTGTTTAATACCCTCTCGGCTTCCCAGCCAGAGAGGCCAAGCTCGGAGACATTGATGGTTATCTTTGTCCTGTCAAAACCAACCACTCCCTGTCTACCCACAACCTCACTTCCTGGGCATCTCAACCCAGGAATTTTGTTGATTTCATCTCTTAGCCAATCAGCCATTTCAAGAATTTGGGTAAGTCTTTCCTGACCATGGATGGCCATATACCTTCTTGCAGCATCAAGCGAACTCATAAAAACATAGGACGGTGAGGACGATTGCAAAAGAACAAGTATCATCTTGAGTCTATCGGTTGCCGCTCTTGCTGTCACCACATGCAATAGCGAACTCTGCGTCATCGTTGGCAATGTTTTGTGCGCACTCTGGGTAACGCAATCAACATCACACTGGCAGGCGGACATTGGCATTTCAGGATGGAACATGAAGTGTGCACCGTGGGCTTCATCCACAAGCACTCTTAGGCCTTTTATCGTTGCCATGGAAGCAAGTGTCTGTATATCAGAAGCGAGTCCAAAATAGTTGGGTGTGGTCATAAGAACAGCTTTTGCGGATGGATGGCGCTTCATGGCATTCGAAAGTGTCGTTGGAGTTATCGAAGTATACTCGCCAATGTCGGAATTGTAATCGGGCATGACATAAGCAGGTTCAAGCCCACCAAGTATAAGTCCACCGACTGTACACCTGTGGCTATTTCTTTGCAAAATGATTTTTTCCTCGTTCCAAACAGAGGACAACATCATGGCTTGTACGCCAACAGTTGTTCCATTTATAAGGAACTTGGTTTCCCTGACGCCAAAGACATCAGCGGCATACTTTTGCGCTTCGCCAATAACACCACTCGACGTGTGGAGATAATCAAGACCCTGGACTTCTGTAAGATCAAACTTGTAAAGTCCTTCACCAAACCATTCTGCGAGTGGTTCTGGAATGACTCCACCCCTCATGTGTCCTGGCATATGAAAAGGCAACCTATTTTGCCCGATGTACTCAATCACCTTCTCGACAAGCGGAGCTCTTGTCTGGTCAAGTTTATACTTTCTCACCTGGTTACCCCCTTAGAAACGCAATTGGCCTAACATAATACGCATAATTTAAAACATGTCTAGTGCAAAGTAATTTTGCCCGGTGCAAAGTCTGTTGTTACAAGTCAAACGTAATTTTACATTCATCCAAATTCAAGTATAAAGATGTCAAAGGAGGCAAGATGAAACTGGATCAAAATAGTCTTTCGAAAACGCTGGATGATTTTAATGAACACATTTTATTTGGTAAAAACATTCCCAAAAAAGCGGCCGAAGAAGCAGCGATCTGGATAGCCTCAAGACAGGGGTTGCCAGGCTCTTATTACAACATGTTCGCACCAACAGCAAATGACTTTCTTGAAACAAAACTCTTTACTGGTGAAAAGGTTGCTTCAAGGGCCGCCACAGCGCACATACTGAGCGAAGAGGCGTGCAGGACATTGATCAAACTAGGCGCCAAGAATCTCCAGGCCAAAAAAGCCCTTGAAACAGCCACCGAAGACATGCTCGGAAGGATAAAAGACAACCCAAGTGGGAAGTATTGTTGCGGGACATGTTCGGTGTCCTTCTGGAGACACCTTCAGGCCGGTGGCCTCTCATTGCAGGAGGAAAGGATTGCAAATGGAATGGGGGATTTAAAAAGAAGCCGCATAGGAAACAGCAAATGGAGGTTTTATCCATTTTTTTATACTCTCTATACGTTGTTGGATATCGACATGAAAGAGGCGCTGGAGGAGATAAAATATGCGGCACCAGCCATGGAGAAGTCGCTGAAATCAGGAAAAGCTGATGAGCCATACGGCGAAAGAAGGGCCGAGATTTTTAAAAAGTTGTTGGCAAAAATATAGCATGTAATTTTTGATACAAAAGTTGGCAACCAAATTAAATGGTCGGGACGGCCAGATTCGAACTGGCGACCTCTTGGTCCCGAACCAAGCGCTCTACCAAACTGAGCCACGTCCCGACAAATTTAGCATTTTACTGATTATTTGGTCTTTGTAAAGAGAATTTTTTAATCTTTATATATTGTAATTCTATGACACAATATAGTGCTGGTTTTGCACATTTTTGCCAAAAAACCCTCATTTTGTCTATAAACCACACTGACGGCAGCCCAGAAAATAAAAAAGCCCTACAAGAGGGCAAATATGGTCGGGGCGAGTAGATTCGAACTACCGACCTTCAGTCCCCCAGACTGACGCGCTAACCAAACTGCGCCACGCCCCGAACAAATAATAATGGCCTGGTGATTTTAACACACCAGGCCATCAAGTCAAGTCAAACGCTACTACTCAATCACTTCTTTGCGTGGTGAACGGTATGGACTGCGGATTTGAGGTCCTTGCCTGGTTTAAAGGCTGGGACTTTCTTCTCTGGAATGTTGAGTGGCTTGCGTGTCTTCGGGTTGACGCCCTTGCGTGCCTTACGGTTCCTCACATAGAAGCTGCCGAAACCAACAAGGAGAACTTTGTCGCCTGTCTTCATAGCATCCTTGATTGATTCAAGGGTGGCGTCGAGCATTGCTGAGCAATCCTTCTTTGAAAATTTCGTTGTTGATGCGATCTTGTCGATCAGTTCTGGTTTTGTCATTTTGACCTCCTATAGTTTTTTATTCTTCTTTCAATTCCCTCTTCATGAGCCTTCTAATGGCCCTTAAGGGGGTGGTACTGCCCTTCGATACTGCATCTATTTCAGATGTTATCGGTAGCTCAATTCCGTACTTCCTGGCCAGAAGGAGTAATCCCTGCAGTGATTCAAGTCCTTCTATGGCCTGTCCGTCCGGTGATATTTCATCTCTGGCTTCGTCAGGTTTTTTACCTTTTCCGAGCAGATACCCGAAGCGCTTGTTTCTTGAGAGTGGCGAAGAACATGTGGCCACCATGTCCCCAAGACAAGACAACCCCCTCAGGGTCGCCTCCTGGGCACCAAGCGCCTTATACAACCTTCTTGCTTCCTCAAGGCCTCTTACCACTAGTGCAGCTTTGGTGTTGTCTCCAAAACCAAGTCCTTCGATAACACCTGCGCCAATAGCAACTACGTTCTTCAAGGCACCACCAAGTTCAACGCCCTTCACATCTTTCGAGCGATAGACCCTGAAATAAGTGTTTGAAAACAGTTGCTGGATTTGCTTTGAAAGCTCATCACTTTTCGAAGCGCATACCGCAGCGGTGGGCATCTTCTGGGCAACCTCTCTGGCAAAATTTGGGCCTGAAAGAACAGCGATCTTGTCACTGTCCAGATTCCATTCTTTTGAGAGGAGTTCTGACATGGTGAGTGATTGTTCAGGCTCAATACCTTTGACCACAGAAACTACCTTAGTTTGATTTTCAAGGTTGCGGGCAAACTCCCTTGCAGCCATGGCTAGATATTTCCCGGGTACAGCGGCCACCATTATATCGATACCTTTTGAGGCTGTCAAGGGGTCGGACTCAATAACGACCTTGTCTTGGAGTTTATAACCAGGAAGATACCTGATATTTTCAGCATTTCTTCTAATTTCATCGGCCAGATCAGGAGTATTCGCCCAAAGGATAACTTCTATCGGTTTGGAAGCCAAAACTGTGGTCAAAGCGGTCCCCCAAGCTCCGGCACCCATGACACAAACCCTCATCTATGCTGTCTCCTTGAGAATCTTACGGGAGTACCTTCAAGCTCGAATTCCTCTCGTAAGTTGTTCTCCAAAAATCTCATATATGACTCGGAAGCCGCATTAATATCGTTAACAAAAAATTGAAAAGTCGGTGGACGGGTTATTGCCTGGGTCACATAATAAATTTTCAAAACTTTCCCTTTATGGACGTTTGGGGGTTGTTTGTCCGTGACCTGGGCCAACCATCTGTTCAATCTGCCAGTGGTTATCCTATCGTTGTAACTCTTTAATGCTGCAACGATGTGAGGAAAAATTTTTATGATATTTTTACCGGTTAACGCAGACACGTTTACACGTTTCGCATAGTCAATAAACCTAAGCTGGTGCGACAAATTTTCTTCAAGTGCTGCTTTATCTTCAACCAGGTCAATTTTGTTTACCACAACAACACATGCTTTTCCTTCGTCTGCAATGTACCTTGCAAGATGCTGGTCGTCTGATGTGGCGCCTACTGAGCCATCAATGACCAAAATCACAAGATCGCTCCTGTGGATGGCTTGTTCTGACCTTTTGATGGTCACATAATCAAGCTGTTCGTCATACTTGTAGCGTTTTTTGATTCCTGCTGTGTCTACGAGGATATATTTAGTGCCATCATACTCAATGAGCGTATCTACAGCATCTCTGGTTGTCCCTGGGACATCGGAGACGGTTGTTCTCTTTTCACCCAAAAACGCGTTCAGGAGAGATGATTTGCCAACATTCGGCCTTCCTGCTATCGCAATTCTTCTTGGTGGCAATTCTTCTTCCTGTTGCTCCTGTTGTTCTTCCTCGACTGCCTTGCCAATACTTTCGACTATTAGATCCAAGAGTTCGGCAACATTCCTGCCAGAGGTTGCAGACACGGTAAAAGGATCACCAAAACCAAGCTGGTTAAAATTGAAATCGGTCCAGTCTTTATTGTCAGCCTTGTTTGCAGCAAGAATGATCTTTTTAGTGGACTTTCTAAGCATTTTAGCGACATAAATGTCTTCTTTGGTTGGGCCAATCTGGGAGTCCACCATGAAGACAATGACGTCGGCAATGCCAATTGCCATCTCAGATTGAAGGGAAACCTGCCTTTGTATTGTGGAGGCTTCCGGTGCTATCCCGCCAGTGTCCATGAGGGTGAAATCAACACCGTTCCAGGTAAAATCCTCCATGATCCTGTCGCGGGTCACACCCATCGCCTGATCAGTAATGGTCCTCGCCTTTCTGAGGATTCTGTTGAATATTGTGGACTTGCCAACCGACGGTCTTCCAATGAAGGCCACGATTGGCAGGTTCTTGGCTCTTAAGGGTTTTATCGAGGAGATTTCGTTTTCCATTTGTTCTACCTGAAATAAGTATTGCCCCAAACGACATTTGTCAAGTACACTGGAGAATTGGCAAATACTGGCTATAATTTCCCCTTCAGGAGGCAGGATGTCTGTTGAAAAGAAAGACCTCAAAAGGATTTTTGAGCTATCAAAACTCGACCATGCGAAATCAGATGGCCTTGAAAAAGACATTGAAAGGCTTGTCGAAAGTTTTTCACAAATCAGAAACATCGACCTAAAGGATTGCGAGCCAATGGTATTGCCAAAGTGGTGCATTCTCAGATACAGGAAAGACGAGCCACTGGAGGGCATCAAAAAAAGCGATGCGCTCTCGCAGGCACCAAAAACAGACGGGACTTTTTATATTGTTCCAAAAATCATATCTGGTGAACCATGAACATATCAGAAGCCAGAAATCTTCTCAAATCAAAATCAATTTCGCCCCTTGAACTTGTTGAGGAATGCGAAAAAAACTGGAAAAACAAAGAACATGATCTGAATGCAGTAATAACTCCCATGTTTGAGAAGGCAAAAGAAGTCGCCAAAAAAGCTGTTTTTGACGAATCAAAACCACTCTCCTGCATACCCTACGCCGTAAAAGACAACATTTGTGTTAAAGGGGAAAGGCTCACATGTGGCTCCAGGATTCTTGGCGAATACAGGAGTCTTTTTGAATCGACAGCAACTAGTAGGCTTGCAAGTGCTGGTGCCATTGCCGTATGCAAGACAAACATGGATGAATTCGCAATGGGATCATCTGGTGAATACTCTGCCTTTGGACCAACCCATAATCCGCTGGACAAAAAACTTGTTCCTGGTGGTTCTTCATCTGGCTCCTCTGCGGCCGTCGCCGCAGGCTACTCAATTTTCTCACTTGGTTCAGACACAGGCGGGTCGGTACGACAGCCAGCAGCATTCTGTGGATTGTCTGCCATAAGACCAACCTACGGCACAGTGAGTAGATATGGCCTTGTTGCTTTTACATCATCGATCGACCAGATAGGGCCAATGGCAAAAAATTCCATTGACGCACTCACTGTTTTGAAGGCCATGCGCGGGCTGGACGAGAAAGACTCGACAAGCGTAGAATGGTTGCCAGTGGAATTGCCGGAAAAACCAGTAATTGGCATCCCCAAAGAGCTCTTTGAACTAGACATAGACCCCGAAATCATGGCATTGCTCCAGGAATGCAAGAAAAAGCTTGAAGGAACCGGGGCAAGATTCATCGAGGTTTCCATACCAAACCTCAAGCATTCGGTGGCAACCTACCAATTGATAACACCGTCCGAATGCAGCGCCAACCTCTCAAGATTCGATGGTGTAAGATATGGACTTCAGGTCGAAGATCCAGAACTTGGAAAGCAGTACAAAAAAACCAGATCGGATGGTTTTGGATCTGAGGTCAAGAGAAGAATACTGATTGGCACTTATGCCCTCTCCGAGGGTTTCTACGATGCCTACTATCTCCAGGCATGCAAAATGAGGGCAAAGATAGCAAGTGAACTGTATTCTGCATTGTCAAAAGCAAACGCCATCCTGACACCAACAACGCCAACTACTGCCTTCGAAGTAGGCTCAATCCAGGATCCTCTTAAAATGCACGCCTGTGACCTTCTGACAATTCCACAGGGTCTGGCGGGTATTCCGGCAGTAACATTCCCATTTGGCAAAGATGGCAAAGGAAGGCCTATCGGAATGCAACTTTCAGGATCGGCGTTCTCAGATGATTCGCTTGCAATGCTTGCAGGCAAGGTCGAAGAGGTCGAACAATAATGATGAAGTGTTGCAAGTGCAAAAAACCATCACCTTATCCCGTTTGTGAGACCTGTGCAAACGAAAGAGAGAAGAAGGTCATAGAAGAGATAAGGGGAATAGATGATCTCGTGGCTGACCATAAACTCTCCATGAAAAAGGTCAGGAGGTCAGGTTTTGCAATAACCCCGAAGAGGCTCTGGGGGCTTCTTCTAGTGCTTACAGGCATAATCCTTGCATTCAGTGGAAACGGCTATCTTGGCATGCTAAGTTTGGGGTGTATTGGTGCAGGGTTGATATTTCTTTTGCTTTCCTGGACCGAAACACTTACAGTCTCACTCGTCAATGACGGGTTGACCAGTGAATACAGACAAATCATTACCGATCTGGCAAAAAGACGGAAAAAACTCATTGAAAACCTCAGGAGCGGCAATGTCTGATCTTGTAATAGGAATTGAAGTCCATGTGCAACTTTTGTCTGCAACAAAGATGTTTTGTGGTTGCAAGAATTCGTTTGGCGACGAGCCAAATACAAATGTGTGCCCAGTTTGCCTCGGATTGCCAGGCGCCCTGCCAATGGTCAACGAAAAAGCCTCTGAAATGGGCCTCCAGCTTGCCCTAGCGCTAAACTGCAAGATAAACGAAGTGGCACCATATTACCGAAAAAACTATTTCTATCCGGACCTTCCAAAGGGCTATCAGATAACCCAGTATACCACACCTCTGGGACAAAAAGGATCCCTTGAATTCCCATTCGGAAAAGGCAAAAAAAGGGTCGATATAACGAGGATCCACCTTGAAGAAGACGCTGGAAAAATGTTCCACTCAGGGGACATAACAAAATCGTCCTCGTCGCTGGTTGACTACAACAGATGTGGCGCTCCCCTTGCAGAGATTGTTACAGAGCCTTGCATTGAGACCCCCGAAGAGGCCCAGGCATACCTTTTTGCCTTGAGAAATCTCGTCCGGTTCATTGGCATTTCAACTGGCAACATGGAAGAGGGCGCACTCAGGTGTGACGTAAACGTGTCGGTAAAAAATCCGGACGGGTCTTTCGGCACAAAGGTGGAAGTAAAAAACCTCAATTCCTTCAGGTCAGCAAGAAGAGCACTCGAATTTGAGGCGAAACGCCAGAGGGACCTCATTGCCAAGGGTGGGCAGGTAACTGCCGAAACAAGGCACTTTATCGAGTCCACAGGCGAAACTGCGGGGATGCGCTCAAAAGAGGAGCTCAACGACTACAGGTACTTCCCGGAGCCAGACCTTCCACCGATGATCACGGGCGCGGACCAAATCGAAAAAATCAGACAGGAAATGCCAAAAACACCTGGCCAGATCGCAGAAAAGTTTGAGAAAGAATACGGGCTCTCACAATATGATTCAGGTGTTCTAACACAAGATAAAGAAACAACCGTGTTTTTTGAAGAATGTGTCAAAAACGGCGCCAGCCCCAAAAAAACCTGCAGTTTCCTTACGGTGGAAATCCAGGGCTACTTTGCAAAAGAGGGGCTATCGCTTGGCCAGACAAAACTGACCCCAAAACTGCTTTCGGAGCTGGTGAAGCTGGTGGACTCAAACCAGATAACAAACCAGTCAGCAAAAACAATCATCCCTGATGTTGTTGCTGGTGCCAGCCCAGAAAAGGTTGCAAAAGAGCGCAATTTAATAGCAATAGAAGACGAGTCCGCAATCATCGAACTTGTCAGGCAGGTAATCGAAAATAATCCGAAACAAGTCGAACAATATAAGCAGGGCAAAACTGCCCTTTCAGGGTTCTTCATTGGGCAGGTGCTCAAAGCTTCTTGTGGAAAAGCCCAGGCTGAAACGGTGAAACGACTTGTCGAAGAAGCACTCTCAAGGCTTTAACCAACAATGCCTCGTAAGAGAAGTCCCAAAACCAAAAATAAACCATAATGCAAGAATTTGATGCCGCCAGCCTCATGAAAAGGATAGCAAAAGGCGATGAGGACGCTTTTCGATGCCTCTACGACGAGTTTGGCGCATACGTTTTCAAGATTGTCGCAATGCAACTTCATGACAATGGTAAAGCGGAGGAACTCACCCAGGACGTCTTCCTCAAAATATGGAGATTTGCATCGAAATATGATCCTTCAAGGCCCTTCAAGCCATGGCTCTCTCGGGTCATAAGTAACGAAATCATAAGCTACAGAAGGGCGCAGGAAGAGAGAACTGAAAGTATTGAGGAGCTGGCAGAAACTGGCTACACCCCAGCTGAAGAGATGGACTCATACAGAGACAGACAGCTTTCAGACGACATTTCTTATGAGCTCCAGAACGCAGTGAGAATCCTTACTGACAATCAGCGGCAAGTTGTCGTAATGAAATATTATGAAGGGCTTAAGATAAGAGAGATAGCAGACAGTCTGGGAATAGGCGAAAGCGCCGTAAAAGCCAGGTTGTACACAGCTCTCGAAACACTAAGCACAACGGCCCAGAGGGGCAAAAATGGACTGTAAGAAAATTAGAGAAGAGTTTATCGAGTATCTGGAAGGGTCACTGCCAAAAGGTAGGCATGAAGCCTTTGAAAAACACCTTGCAGACTGCAGGGAGTGCAAAAAAGAATTTGAATCATTCAAGACGCTTACTGAAAAAATAACGAAACACCTTGAATCACAGGCTTCTTCTCTCAACCCGCCAGCAATGCTGTGGGGAAAAATACTCAAGGAAGCCCAATCATCCAAAAAACACAGGAAATTTTCTTTTCTTCTCAAGCCAGCGATTGGCATTGCAGCATGCCTGGCAATCCTTCTTGCGGGTGTCTTTACCCCAGTTTTCGGAGCCGAAGGCAATCTTATAAATTATATCAGCTCCAACATAATCAACAGTGCCGCAAACGACCTTGAATCAATCTACCAGGACGAACAGTCCGGAGGAATATACAAAGCCGTAGCAATTGACAAAGCAATCCAGGATGCCGGTCTGACAGACGAGCAGTATTGGGACCTGAGAGACAAGGGCCTCACAGACAAAGATATACTCATTGCCGCATATATCAAAAACAATACAAACACCGAATTTGACAATATTGTTGGGCTAAGACTTGCCCCGTGGGGCTGGGGAAGAATAGCAAACCACCTCGGAGTATCAGTTTTTTCTGTAGACCCGGCAATAGCTTTCCCAATAATCGAGAGAAAGCGAATGATTCTCGATGCTTCAGAACTTGAGATCAACGCAGAAGTACTTGACCATACAATAGTTCCAATGAATTTTGGCGGGCCAATACCAGTGCCAGAAGACACATCTCCTATGGACGAGAGTGGAAATCCCATGTCCTGGGAAGAAGTCAAAATGATGGGATGTGCAAGAATGCGCTTTGAGATGAAACATGGCGCACCAGGACCAAGGCCCATCATCATGCCAGGGCACTGCCCAAACGAGTATTTTGAAACAACTGGCAATATAGCAGACATTGGAGAAGGAATTGCCACAGTCCAGACCCCTCAAGGCCCGATGCAAGTAAGATTCATTGAGGGTGAAACCGCAATGATGGGTGAAATAGGCGAGGGAATGCCGATAAGGGTCAAGGGGCTAAGGTTTGGCCCCAGAGTGATAGCACGTTTTGTCGCACCAATGGATGAAAACAAAAACGGGCAATCGCAACCGAAAAGTCCCAAAGATGGTGGTAGCAATACTCAAGCACCGAGCAGTGGGAACAAAACTGGAGAAAACAAACCAACACCAAAATCTCCTGCAAATAGCGGAACAAAAGATACATCCAAAAAAACCGGCACTGGCAACAAGAACCAGTCTGGCACCCCCGATTACCTGAATTCGACTTTTGAAACAACGCTCAAAAACATCAGCGAGACAAAGATAACAACAGATGTAGGCCAGTTCCTCATCAACCAAAACACCCTGGTAACTGTAAAGTTTGATGGAAACGAATTTGCCTTGCATCCAAAGATACTTTCAAGGATTGCGAAAAACACGAAATTGACAGTGTCGACCAAAAATGGAGTTTCGACAGCCATCCTCATTACAAACACAGGATTCTCAATCAAGAAACTCTGGATGATAAAAGATGATTTTAGAAACATGCGATTGCTGTGCGTGGATGAAACTCTCGCAGAAAAAATAGTTCAACTCATACCAGAAACCTTGGCATCCGACTTCGATGGCATCCAGATACCATCTCAAGAAATATTCCAAGAAATAAGGCCCGGAAATACCCTGTTGGTTCTGGAATACAAAAACCAGGCCCTGCATATTGCACATGCCGATAAACCACAGCCACCTGAGGAAATAAGGGGAGAGATATCAGAAAAAACCGGGTCCTTTATTGTCATAAACGGCAAACAGATAAACATAATATCTTCAACCGAGTGCGAGTGCGCCGGGAAAGGGAAAGGCTCCTGCTCACGGAATGAAATCAATGTGGGAGACAAAGCTGTCGCAATAGTATTTAAAATAAACGGCAAGATTGTGGCAACAAAGGTCGTCAAGATGCCAAAAGGCATGGGTGGTATGGGCATGGGGCAAGGCGATATTAAAAAGCTCCCCAAATTTCAAATCGAATCGTTGACTCGCACCCAAAATGGGATTCAGATCACATTTAAAGATGGGCCAGTGTTACTAGTTACCCCAAAAACTGCAATAAAAATCATCAAAAATGGTACCGAAGAAAGACCAGGCTCGCCAGAGGACCTCAAGACGGGCATGATGGTTGGGGTTGAATTCTCAAACCGCCAGGCCATTCAGATAATTATCGAGCCCTAATCCATCTTCAGTTTAACTGTTACTATCCTGTTCTTCCCATCCCAGGTAACTTGGGCACCAAGCTGTTCTGAGACAAATCTCACTGGAATATAAGTCCTGCCTCCCTGGATTATTGGGGGCGCATCAAGCTGAACCATTGTTCCGCCTGATATTGCATAGTCTCTGCCAACCCAGAGGAAAATGACAAGCTTGCCTTTTGTGAAGGTGACCATTTTGGTATCGCCATCCCAGGCAACCGTAGCGCCCAGGGATTCGGCAAGGAATCTAAACGGAACCATGACTCTTCCATTTTTTAATTGGATGGGTGGCGATGTAATCTGTGTCGCTTCACCATCAACCGTTGCAGTGTAGCTTCCCACCTGCATCACGATGGTTTTATACTTTATCCTCGGGACAACATTGAAGGAGAATGATTTTGTATTGTTCTCAAGTTGTACTTCACCCTCAGACTCAATACTTGCGATTAGAACCATATTACCAGAACCCTGTGGAAGCGGCGCTAGGAAAGAGATGCTTTTTCCTGTTTTTGGCTGGAGACCATCCAGTTGCACTCTTTTGAACAGGTTTTGCCTGTCTTTTGTGTTCCAGTAAAATGCCACAGTAAACGGGCCGGAAGGAATCTGGGATTTATTCTCAACATAGGCGTCAACTGTAACCGCCTCACCTTCGTTGGGTTTTATCGGATAAACGGTGGCCTGTCTGACTTCCAGATCAAGGAACTCGCTCAGATCAAAAATAAAAGCATCACCACCACCGGAGCAGACGAAAGATATCGTTGTTATGCCACCCTTTACCGTGAAGGAGAACGGCGTGCTTGAAGAAGACGAGAGTGGGGCGCCACCCAAAGCAATTGCAACCGAGGCACAGAGACCTTTTGGTCCCTGGCAAAGCATCCTCACCTTTGAATCAGTTTTTTCAACCCATGGTACAGCACAAGTTGAAACAAATATTTTCGGCGGCTTTAGATCTGCAATCGGGACAGTTATCGGATAATCATTTTTTGGGAACTCCCCGGCTTGTTCTACTTTCGACCATGAAAAGCATGCTTCTACTTGATCTTTTTCGGCCTCACAATACTGGCATGGCGGTTTTGGAACATCTTCCTTGAGTTCATTAAAAAAGAGTGCTGCGCCAGTTGAAACATCTCCGTCATAAAGCATGATGTGGCCGGAACCAGCCTTATAAACCTTTCCCAGCCCCACTTCATGGAGCCCGAACTCTCTGGCTACAATTCTTCCCAGGGAGGTTCTTGATCCCCACCAAACCTCATTTTTAAACCTTCCATCACCCAGCCTGAAAAGGATATTGCCACCTTTTTCTATCCAATTTTTTATAGTTGAAAGGTCATCCTCTGTCAAAAATGTCGTTGTTTCATCAATAAAAACCTCTTTGGCTCCAATAAAATCCTGTATTTGGGAGGGTCTACAAAAATAACTATTCTGCGCTAGCTGCAATATCCAGTCCGGATGTTGGTTCTGGATGTCAAACTGTGGCGCCCATATAGAACTGTCAGTAACTATCTGCACAAAATCGGTTTTGGCTGTCACCGGTTTGTCTGGAAGAGACAGAGGCCTGTTTTCGGAAACAGAGGTCCCGAGCAAAAACCCGCTTTCTCTGACCCCATCAATATACGCCCTGGAAGTCTTTTCATCAGACACATACACATAGATACCACGCCCGATAATTCCAGCATCCCTAAAACCGGCATAAAAACCCATCTGGTCTGATGCAAATGCTGGAGGAATGACTGTTACTCTATCAAATTCTTTTAGCAAAAGATAAGGGGCTATCGCCCTGTCAGGTGAATATGGTGATGGAACTGTTACAGCAACTTTCAACCCTTTTTCTTTGGCCAGTTTTATGGCCTCTTTTCCAAAACTTTCAACTCTGTCGCAGCAGAACATCCCGGCCTTATATGCCAGATCATCATCGGTTTCAATATTCCCCCAGAGCCTCTTCGCATAGATTTGGAAAGCATCAATCATCTCTGGTTTTGAAAGGTCAGACATCCTTATTGCGCAATAATCCAGAACAATGCCAGTAAAACCTTCAGCCTCCCCCATCCAGGTTTTGAGCTCAGCCACTGGGTCTCTATCCAAAAGGATTTTGCCAAATGGAATTATAAGATTTGTATCTCCAAATCTTATTGCCTGTGAAACCAGCTGTGGATCATAAACATCCTGGTTTAGGACTCCTGGCCATGGCTTTCTGGTTATGTTAGCGCAGAATGGCGAGAGTTTCGGGGTCGAGAGTCCAAGCGAGTCAGGATATCCATCAGAATTGGAATCATAATATGAAGGGTTGATCCCAAGGAAGCGTTCCACATCATCATCCAACCCATCATTGTCGGTATCGAGAGGCATTATATCCGCATAGTCGTTCTGCTCGTCAAAATCGGTAAACGCCCTGTCAGCATCAGTGCCATACGCCATCTCGAAACTTGAGGGTAAACTGTCCTCATCAGGGTCCTGATCAATGCCCCAGGAATACAGCTTGCCAGAGCCCTGTAGTTTTACTTCGTTCAAAGATTGTGGAACTTTTGTAAACAAGCACCCTGAAAGACTGTATATTTCGAGCCCTTCAGCTTTTATTGAGGCAATATTTTCCGCCTGGCACCAGAAAATGGAATCAGCATGTGGTGGCAGTTTGAAAACAATAGGCTCATCGGCACTTAAAATAGCTTCTTTGCCAAAACCAGGAAAAACCATTTTTGAAAGTTCAGTTTGAAAATCCATGCAAGAGAGCCCAAAATAGATAGAAACCCTTATAATCTTGAGTTCACCAGTTGCCCTTAGAACAATCGAAGAATTCAGATCGTTGGCCGTCATGAAACCATAGGTAAACTCACCAGATTTCATAAGCTCGGTACCCTCAGGAGCACCCCCTGAAGCCAGCAAGACTTTCATGTCTCCGATGCTCTCAATTACAACACCGAGAGGACCAGCTTCAGCTTGGTTCACTTTATACTTTACTTCATCACCCTTGGATAACCCCCTGCCACCACCAGGAAGCAAAATCGACGAACCGGCGTTGTCCAGATATGCCTGTTCTGTGGGGGTTCCAGGGTAAATCTCCACACCTCTCCGGACATATAGTTTCCAGAGGGCAAAAGGTTTTGAAGAGCCTTTCTTCTTTGAGAACTTCACACGCAAGGGCGAACCGCCAGAAGCATCAAGCCTCAACTGGCGCTTCATCTTTACTGAGATGTCCTCATCAATCTGACCTGATTCAAAGTATTGTTTTAGGGGCTCGCCATTGAGGGAGGCCTCAATAACAATACTGCCGGAAGTTTCCACTTCCAGCAGTATTGGGCCTTCACCATCAAACCTTATCTTGTATTCGAAAAAGCCCGTTGATCTCCTTGAACAACCCTCCACCCATGTCTCCTGTGCCTGGTCAAGATAGAGACCCTCCATTTGGGAGCATGGAATTATAAGTGCAGATGTAATGCCAAGCGAGGACGCTTTTTCAGCGTTCCTGACCGGAATAACGGCACAGGTAAAAACTAAAAGGGCCGAAAGATTAAGCGTCGTCCAGAACTTTAATGCCTGGGAGCTCCTTCCCTTCAAGGAATTCAAGCGATGCCCCTCCTCCTGTTGATACGTGCGTGAACTGGTTCGTGAATCCGAACTTTGCCGCAGCGGCCGCAGAATCACCTCCGCCGATCACAGACACCTTGACTCCGCCAGCCACGCACTTCATGACGGTCTTGGTGCCCTCGGCAAAACGTTCGTCCTCGAACACGCCTAAAGGGCCATTCCACACGACTGTTTCACATTTTGTAAGTTCATCGCAGAACATTTTTGAGGTCTTCGGGCCAATGTCAACGCCTTCCATTCCATCGGGAATGCCATTTGCAGAAATTTTTATGTCTGTAGGGTTTTTGTAATTGTCCGCAACAATATTGTCAACAGGCAGCAAGACTTTTTTTCCTTTTTTTCTGCATTCCTCAAGGAATGTCCTGCAGCTGTCTATCATATCCTTCTGGACAAGCGATGTACCAATACCAATGCCCTGCGAGGCCATGAAAGTAAACGACATCCCACCACCAATGACTATCAAGTCAGCGATTTTTTCAAGATTGTAAACGACCTTTATTTTGTCAGAAACCTTGGCCCCGCCAAAAACAACAGCGAACGGCCTTTTGGGATTCTCCGTGGTGTCGCCAAGATACTTGAGTTCTTTCACCAGAAGTAATCCTGTAACGGCCGGTTTCAGAATAAGGGGAACACCATAGATGCTGGCGTGCTTTCTGTGGCATGTGCCAAATGCGTCATTCACATAGATCTCACCAAGTGAGGCGAGCTCCTTGGAGAACGATTCATCACATTCCTCTTCTTCTTTGTGGAACCTGAGATTTTCCAGCACCAATGCCTCTCCTGGCATGAGCGAGTCAACCATCGAACTGACCTGGCAGCCAACGCAGTCAGGTGCCATCTTTATGGGTTTGTTAATCAATTCCCTCAAATGTTCTGCGATGGGCTTTAATGAGTATTGCTCAACATATTTGCCGTCAGGTCTCCCCTGATGTGAGCAAATAATAAGCTTTGCGCCACGATCTAATAGGTGAGTAATCGTAGGCATGGTGGCAGTGATTCTCGTATCATCAACAATTTTTCCGTTTTCAACAGGCGAATTGAAGTCGGCCCTGAGCAGCACCCTTTTGTTGAAAACATCAACGCCTTCAACAGTGCGCTTCTTCACTCACACACCTCTTGTTGCCAGTATGTCGACGACTTCTGCAGATCTGACTGAATAGCCCCATTCATTGTCGTACCATATAAGCACCTTGGCCATGTTGTTGCCAACAACCATCGTTGAGAGTGCATCGACAATTCCGGAATAGGTCGAACCCTTGTAATCACTGGAAACGAGAGGCTCTCTGGAGTATCCAAGGATCCCTTTCAGTTTTCCTTTGCTGGCTTCTTCAAGTTTTTCGTTTATCTGCTCCACATTGCACTGTTTTTCCAGAGTGCATACAAAATCAGTTATTGAAACAACAGACGTCGGCACCCTGAGGGAGATACCAGTCATCCTGCCTTTCAGTTCAGGGATTACTTTTCCAACAGCCTCGGCAGCGCCGGTTGTTGTTGGAATTATATTTGTAGCGGCATTCCTGGCCCTTCTCAAGTCCTTGTGGGGAGCATCAAGAATCTTCTGGTCATTTGTGTAGGCGTGGACTGTCGTCATAAAACCATTCAGGATGCCAAAGTTCTCGTGAAGAACTTTGGCAACAGGCGCCAGGCTGTTTGTTGTGCAGGAAGCATTTGAAACAACATGGTGAATTTTTGGGTCGTAGTAGTCGCAGTTCACACCGCGGAGGATCATGTAGTCCGGGTCTTTCATCGGGGCAGAGACCATGACTTTTCTTGCGCCTCTGTCAAGATGGACTTTCGCGTCCTTTCCGTTTGCAAACTTGCCGGTGCTCTCCACAACGATGTCCACCTTCATCTCATTCCAGGGGAGCTCAAGCGGGGAAAGAACTTTCAGGCACCTGGTCCGCTTGCCGCAACATGTAAAGGTGTCTTTTTCAAGAGTGATCTCATGACCGTAAACGCCATAGTTACTGTCATACTTGAGAAGATGGACGAGCGTTTCAGGGTCTGTTATGTCATTGACCGCAACTATGTCGTGCTGTGGGAAATATTCGGAAATGGCCTTGTAGACTTGCCTTCCAATCCTTCCGAATCCGTTGATAGCAATTCTAGCCATCTTTCACCTCCAGAACCGATTATGCGCGCCAAAGAATATTTTTCAACAGTCGCAAAATTCTAGGCAAATCCACACGAATTCAAAAATTTCGCAATTAACCATTTTTCTGGTAATAATTTTTTATAAGGTAAGAGTATTTCTATTCGCAAGGCTCGAGGACCATATCTGTAGCAAAATACTCGTGTCTTTCCTTATCAAATGAACCTTCAATCCAATAGCAGGAAAATAACTTAATATCTTTGCACTTTATAAAAGATGGAGGATGGAGAAGAAACACTTCTCCATTATTGTCAGCAGCACAATAACATTTATGGTCAATTTCATCAACACCAACAATTTTTATCTTTAGGCCATCTGATGATCTATTTTTCTTCGATGCTACCAAATAGATACTTTTTTCTTGCTCATCAATATATCCGCTAAAATCCCAATTGTGACCAATATGATAATCAGCGCTGCTCCTACTGCTACTTAAAAATACAATATAGTCACTTTGAATAGTACGTATCCTTATATATCTATATCCGCCAGCCAGTGCATCGTTGATTTCGAGAATTCTCCCTGTTCTTTTTTCAATTGCACCACAATTGGTTTTTTCAATTGTTTTGGCTTTAATTTTGGTTACATTTGATTCTTTATTATCATCCAGATCACCTTTTACTAAGCAACAATCGCCAACCCCAATTTTTGTACATTCGAAATCATTCTGGGGAGGAGTAACCAAATAATATCTTTTTTTGCAAATACCAACATATTGATTTTTATCGCAATCAACAGCCGTAATGAAAAGTTTTAAACTGGGATCTTCCTCTTTGCATTGAACTTTTTTTACATCATAACCTTCAATAATTTTTGTTTCTGGAAAATCAACTCCTTCGATTTCCAGACAAGCGCCTTCTTCAATTGAATTGCAATCCAGCGTTTTTGGATACAAAAGGTCCCAATAGGTACTATCATAAAATACTCTCAAACGTTTATTCTCGCAGTCTTTCTTGGTGACTTTTGCATAGGAATGTTCGGTAGGCGGACATTTGGCCCTGACTATTTGTAAAGCGACTATCATTTTGTCAGGATTCTCAGAGGTAGACTGTAAAGAACTCAAAACTCCAGTTACCTGCACACAATCACCAACAGTAATTTTCGAGCAATCAATGGGTTTTGGGGTTGTAACAGAAACATATTGTCCCTGCCATCTTCCAACAAAAAATGGTTCCTTGGCATTGCAGAACACATCGTAAACGTACATGTCAAATGTCTGCTTTGTTTTTGCACATTCTATTACAGTAACCGACTTGGCTTCCCAAAGTCCTGCTTGTGCAGGATCAGGCCATCCCTCAACGTCAACACAGATCGGGCTGGAAAGCTTTTTTAGTGGAGTGCAATCATAATTATCCGGCAGTTTAACTTTTCGCACTATCCCTTCAACGTCTACCTGTAAAAATCCTTTATCACACTCATCTTTTTCGATCCTGCCAGAAAATCTTTGTGGCTGTTCATCCTGGCACCTCGAAAGTTCAACTATTTCGCCTTTTACAACATTGTCTTGGCCGATTCTGCCACAAACATTTATGCAATCTCCAGAGGAGATTGTTTTGCAATCAAATGAATCAGGAAGAACAACCACCAGATCAGAGCCATCAGGCCCTGTGCAAACTATGTTGCGTTCCTCGCAGGATGTATTTTTGACTTTCAATCCTTTGCGACAAGCAACATCACAACTTATGTCGGGCGCTTTCGCCAGATTTACCAAATAGGATTCATCGTTTATCTTTTTCACGCATACTGAATAGCACAGGCCTGTTTTTATCGAGTTGCACAGAGACCAATCGTTTACCCTCAGCTGTCCTTTTCTGTCACCCATCTCATATTCAAGTTTTTTACCAGCGCAATCTATTTTTGTTGTTCTTATAGTCCATAAATCGTCGCCATTGCAATCAATTTTTTGGGTGCATCCCTCCGGCCCGACTTCGGTGATCCAGTTTGCCATGTATAAACCGGTCGGGTCTTTTGTGATACAGGCCTTCACACAACGGTCTTCCTTCAGCCTTATACAATCCTGCTCGGTCACCCTTATAATTATGTCCCCGAGATTGTCATTCTGGCTAATAACTACGACCTGTTTTGAACAGTCAATTGATTTGATCGTGCCAGTAACGAGTTGACTACTACACCTGTACTTGCACTCTATCGGCCTGAAGTGCGTAGCAATACTTTCCGGTTGCTGGCCGGGTTTTTTGATCTCTTCAATGCAAATCTCATAGCATTTTCCAGCCTCCAGTGGACAGAATTCAGGCAAGGTGAAGTTTATTTCCATTTGCTCCATTGTCGCCACTTTTGTGCAGTAGATAATTTTTGCCGCGCAATCCACCCTGTCTATCCTTACCTGGACAGTTTCCCCAGGACATTCATTTTCACACTCGGCGTATGGTTTGACTTTAAGAGCTATAAAGCGTTTACCAGACTTAACTACGCAAGCTTCCACGCATTCTGGCATTGAGGACGATATGTCCTCGCAATCTTTTGGAAATATCGCGACTTCAACGTATTTATCACCCTGTGCAATGCTCATACTAAGCGAAGCGCAATCAATCTTCACCAGTTTGCCCCTTATGAGGGATCCTTCACAAGAAGAGGAACCGCACGGGAAGGCGTAGAAAACCGATGAAACAAGCTTTCCGTCCACTTCTTTTGCGCAGAACCTCGTGCAATAACCAACCGAGAGATTTGCGCAATCAAAATTGCTGTTCTCAATTGAAACAGTTTTTGACTGACCATCATCCAGTGCAACAGTCAGAATTCCGTTTGTGCAATCAAAATCGCGCACTGTCCCCGAATACCATTTGCCATCACAAACAATGTCAATCTGGCCTTTCTTGCATGGCACCATATCAAAAATGATTGTATTTATGTATTTTTCACCGGATGGGTTTTTAATGACCATCCCGGCCGCGAAAACACAATCTCCCAGTTTTAGTCCGGCAAGCATCCTGATGTGAGCCTTGTCTATCCTGACATCAATTTTTTCCCCACCCTCAAAACTGATAGTGGCAGAAGCACTTAGAACATCAGATTTTTCCACTGCCCCAAATCCGGCAAATGGCCCTTCCTGACATTCGATCAAGGATATGGAGTTTACAAAAAAGTATTCGTGTGTTCCCTTTCTCTTCCTCTCGCCTGAAATCTCGATGCAGTCGCCAACAACTGGTATGTAACTGCCAGACCCACTCTGCCCGAAAACAACAACGTATGATTCGCCTTCAAAACCAAGTATCTCGGACATGCCCGTCTTGTTGTTGTAGCTAATAACCTTTCCCTTCAGTTTCTCATTGCAATCTGCCGGGAAAGTAAGCTGTGCCTGTTTTGTCTGGGCAAACCATTTGACATCGCCTTCACCAAAAGATTCAACCGGAAAACGGAGTGGAACAAAGGTCCTTCCGTCCTTTACAAATGGAACGACCTTGGGATCACTTGGATCAATCTGGACTGGTTTGCCGTTGATTTTTGCCTGCGACTTGCCAACCCACATCTCCACGACAGTACTTTTGTATGTGACAGTGACTTTTCTCTGGACCTGATCCCATTCGATTTTCCCGCCAAGCGGTTCTGTTACATACCTGAAAGCAAGGTATGTTCTCCTGCCAACTAGAAGGAATGGTGAACTCATAATCCTTTTGACGCCGTTGTGCAAATAATTCACACTATCGACAACAAAAACAAGGACTGTCTTGCATTGTTCGATAAATGACGGCGCTTGTGATATTGGAGAGGAACAGGCTTCAACTGATCTACCAAATTCAGTGTAGTTTTCATCAAGCGGAGCAATATAATAGCAATACTTGTTGTCATTCGGGATCGGACCATCATAAAAAACATTCCCAAAAACCCCAAAATCAGTCAGGGGTGCCCCATAAGTGCCATTTTCACCATCCTTGCGATAAACATAATAACCACCTGAAGCCCCCGGGACCCTCTCCCAGGTAAGTTTTATAACACCATCTCCAGCCTCGGCCCCTAGATCAAAACCATCTACAAATGCCACCCTGGAGGCCAAAGTTGTGTTTTGTGCCGGTACAAAAATTTGAAAAGCAATGGCAAAACAAGACAACAATGAAATAATTTTCCTCATGTTACCCCCTTGGAACAGATTTTATTGGCCAAACAACGAAATTGCAAATCCTACAAACAGTTTTCCTTTGGGTTATATAAAAATGTGCTGATCTGGTCTCTTTTAATTTTGATTGGCAATTATCCCAAGCATATTTTTTCAAGAAAGACTTGAATGTTTCTTAATATTCGGTATTGATTCGAGCACGAAACAAATTCTTAATGGAACCATGTGTAACGCTCAGGTTTAGGTGAAGTGGAACACTTACTTTACATGTGAGTTGACACCGCATAAAATGGTTATTTGTTAATTGCTCGGAGGTAAATACAATGGGTAAAGAAAGTAAGATAAGAGAACTTCGCAGGGCGAAATTGATCCCGCAAGTCAAAGAGACGAAGATTTACAAACCGATGTCAAAAGGGTGGAGAGTCACCATTTGGACGATCATCTTTGTCATTATTGCCCTTTTGGGCTTCGGAATTTGGGCATATTCGGGTCGCAAGATTGAGGCCAGGGTTGGCTCAGCATCAATAACAACTGATGAACTGGAGCAGAAGGCATACCAGCTGATCCAGCAACAGGTATCACAGGACCAGATGCCTCAGTTTGGTACAGAAGAGTTTCAGAAGATGCTCACTTCTGCAAAAGAGCAGGTAATTCAACAGCTTATCTCTGAGAAACTTTTCCTTCAGCTTGGTGAGAGAGAAAACATCAAGATCGAAGATAAAGTATATCAGGATGAGGCTCAAAAGCTCATCGATCAGCAAAAACCAAAAGAGGGCAACGCTGCAGAATGGATTAAGCAACAAGGTTTCGAAAATGAAGTCAAAATGAGGGAATTCATCGTAGCAAATAATAAGAGCCAGCTGACAGTGCAAATCTACATGAACAAACTCTTTGAGAAATACGTCAAGGAACCTGAAGTTACCGATCAGGAAGCGCTTGATTTCTACAATAGCAACGCAGAACTCAAGTTGTCGCACATCCTTTTAAAGTACGATAGCACAAAGGACGCGGCCGATGTCGGCACAAAAAAGAAAACACAGATTGATGAAATCCGTGCCCAGATCATGAAGGACCCAAAGAAGTTCCCAGAGATCGCGAAACAAAAGTCCGAAGATGACGCAACAAAACCAAATGGAGGAGACCTTGGCTGGTATAAAATCCAGAATGGTCAACTTGTCACCGATCAGGGCAACTCACTTGTTCCCGAATTTAATGATGCCGCAATCAAGATGAAGGTTGGAGAAGTTTCTGAACCAGTGCGTACAACCTACGGCTGGCACTTGATCTATATCACCGATGCAAAAAAGAACTCTGAAAAATACAATCCAACAGAGGCTGCTAGAATAGCAACTATCCGCTGGGTTGGCACAAACAAGAATGATCCGAATACAGCACTAACGGCAGATGAGCTTAAAAAGAAAGAGACACAGGCAAACCAGGTTCTCAAAGATTTGCTTGCTGGCAAGATAACTTTTGCAAAAGCTGCAGAGCAATACTCTGAAGACGATCTCTCAAAATTCAATTCCGGTGAGCTTCCAAGCATGCTTTCAACAGATAGTTCTGGCTTCTTCTGGGCAGAGCTCCAGAAAGCAAAAGAAGCACAAGCAGGAAGCTATCCCTATGAAAAAGAGGTAGTTGAAGCCGCATGGGGTCTTAAACCAGGCCAGGTATACTCGAAGGTTTTAAAAGCAGGCAAAGACATCGTCATAGTCAAGCTCATCACAAAAAGAAACTATGAGAAACTTCCATTCGAATCTGTCAAACAGGAAGTAATAAAACAGCTCAAGGCCCAGAAAAAATCCGAACAGCAGTCAAAGTGGCTTGAGGAAGAGAGAAACAAGCTCGGCGTTTCAATTGGCAATCCATGGAAGAGCTTTACTGTATGGTGGCAGTCAAACATTGTTGCCCCATTCGAAGACTTTGGGCTATGGGTTGGAAAACTAATGGGAAAGGGTGTTGGTGATGGAACTACCACAACAACCACTAACCAGACTCAAACCCTGCCATCCGAAGCGGAACTTCAAAAAATTCTTCAAGATAAGGGGATACAGAATCCAGGTTCCCAGATCCCAACCCAGCAGACTCCAGCTACTAATCAACCGTAACAGGTAAATGGAGGAATGAATTCAGTGGCAAACCAAAAACAGGAAACAAAGCGCGTAAACATTGCGCCGTACATAATTGTTCCGCTACTCATAATACTTTTGACTTTTGGCGGGCTTTTTCTGTACGTGTATTCAAAACGCGATGTAGCAAGGATTGTAGTTGATTTTCCAATCACAGAGCGCATGATTTACCTTGAGATCAAAAACATGGAGCGGGCTGGCGTAAAGCCACAAACAAACTCCACAGCGACAGAAATCCAGGAGTTTTACAGCACTGCAAGGACAAAAGCAATTACAAATCTCACAGACTTCTTCGTTGTTCTGCAAAAAGCAAAAGATACAAAGCAGTATGACATTCCTAACGAACAAATCGAGCAAAGAATCAAAGATGTAATCTCAATATCCCAACTGAATACTCTTGATGAATACCTCACCGAAGGTGAGGTATCAGAATCCGAATTCAGGACACAGGTAAGGAACCAGCTCGTCTACGAAAAGATGACAGAACCTCTAAGAGCTGAGGTGGGCCAACCAACAACTACGGAACTTGAGGAATACTTCAACACAATAAAGGACCAGCTTGTAGTTCCGGAGACTGTTGATTATGAGGTAATAGTCGTACCTGACGAGAAGACACGTAACAAGGTTCTTGAGGAACTTACAAAAGGAAAAGGCAACAACTTTGCTGAAGTCGCAAAAAAGTACTCGACTGACCTGGCTTCCCGTGAAAACGGCGGGAAAATGATAGCAGTTCCAAAAGAATCAATAACTGAAGTCGAAGTAAGTAATGCACTCTTCCCACCAACACCCACCTTCCCGCTTAAACTGGAGCAGGGAATCATACAGCCAATCGTCACCCAAAAGAGTGGGGAATACATAATAAGATTGAACAGGAGAAATCCTGCCCAACAAGCCACACTTTATGGCACCATAAGCCTTTACAATTCTGAAACCAAGAAATATGAGAAGGTTGAAATCAAGCCACAGGTTATAAGCATGTGGCAAAGCTCAAAGGGCGATTCTGCTGTTTCAGCCTATGTAAAAAGACTCTCAGACTATTATGAGTCAAGGATTTATGACAGAGTTAAGGGCAACATGCCATGGGCTGGTCTTGAAAAGTTCTTCTCATCAATATTTGGCAATTCCCTCTGGAACAATATAATGGGGGTGGAAGACAAATGAGCAAAACCATAAGGGCTTTAATCGTTGCCCTTGTCGTTGTTTGCCTGCTTGTAGGGTTTTGGGTGGTTATCTGGATTCTTCCAGATGTGCCAACAAAATCGATAAGGAGCTATTTCAGTGCGATAATGGATCAGGACTACCAAAAAGCCTGGTCCTACATCTATCCCAATTCAGAGTTCATGAGGGACAGGGGCGGTCCAACAATGTCCTTCGAAAAATTCAGGGATGATCTCACCAATGCCAGAAGTCATGGCACCAAAATGACTGAGTTCAAGATTTTGAAAGTTTACGAACAGCAAGACCCACTTGCTAAGATAACTGCCCAGATTGTAAGGATACAAACAGAAAACATAGTCAGCGGCAATCCAAAAACTTCTGATCCCAAAGACTATTATCTGAGGAAGGACAAGGATGGAGTATGGAAAATCTACAAGGGACAGATACCAAAAGAATAAACAGGAGTGAATCAACACTTGCCGGGCCACTCACATGGTTTCTCCTGCTGATTGTAGGCCTGACATTTATTGGCTCTGTATATACAATTTTCCAGGACTCGCCGGCCAGAGCCATTAGGAACTATTTCAAACTCTGTTTTGATGGAAAATACGAGCAAGCGTGGAACACATATGTATTGGAAGGATCTAATTTCCAAAAAGACAAGGGTGGCGATCTAAAAACATTCTCCGAAACCTGGGAACGCTCAAAGAATCATGGTACTGACTATCTCAATGTTAGAATTGATGGTGTAAAGGCAATTACCCAGAGCACTGGCAACAAAAAGATGGTCACTGTTAGGTTCAGCCTCATGCAGTATGACGAGGACACAAAAGAGAAGGAATCAGGGAATCCAAAAGCCGGGATGGTAAAAGTAAAGGTTCTCCAAGACTCTTATAGCGGGAACCTTGTGCTACAACACACCCCTGGAAAATCCTGGCAAATAGTTAGTATCGGACAATAAAATGAAAAAAACACTTGTAATATTTCTCCTGGTTGTAGTTTTTGTTGTAGGTTTTGGTGCTTATACAGCTTTCGCTGGTTTCTGGATTGAGGGCCTGATAACAGATTCGAGCTCTGGAAAACCTGTTGAAGGTTCCATTGTAACAATAGCAGGCGTGAGCACCACAACCGACAACCAGGGGAAATTTGCAAGGTGGCTAGCACCTTTTCCTTCAACACCAAACTATATTTTTGTCGAGCATTCACTTTATCAACCTTTTTTAAAATATTTTGATGGAGTCGATTTTTCAAAACCCATAGAGATCAAGCTCGATCCTGAAACCTACGAGGGCCATCTCGTGAAAGCAAGAGACGTCATTAACAAGCTTAATGGTTTTGTTTTAGAAACAACAAGCACTTTTTACGAAAAAGACAAGAAGACTGGCAAGGTGACTATAAATAAGGGTGAGGCCATCTATGGCCTAACAGAGAACACCAGGTATTTTGTCCAGATTTACTCCAATAACATCAAGGGAGAGCTCTCAAAATCAGAAACAATTATTGAAGATTCTGATCACAGCTTACTTGATACGATATCCGCAACAAAATCTGGCGCCTCACCAATTATTTATTATGTGGATGACCAGATAAAAGACTGGATAAAATTCAAACTGATTGACGACCCAGTTTTTCAGATACCAATGCCAGAAGTAAACCCGAGAAAAATGCTTGAGCCATTAATGTCTTTTGGCAATACCAAGATAATGACGCCAATGGCGGATGCCGGCAAATCTGCGGATGGGGAAAAACTTATTGGAGCAACTCTCAGCTGGGATCCAAAATCAGTTCTTGTTGGAAAAACAGTCCAGATAAAATATCGCCCAAATGGTCTCTGGTATGAGATAGTCTTTATAGATACTGGAGAAAATCCCGCCAGTAAACCAGGCAAATACACTTTCACACTGCTTTCATATGATCAATTCACGAGCATAAAAAAACCAGCCAATGCCAAGGAGATAACTCCCTCGGAGCTCATTGGCAAATAAGGAGGTAGCTGTTGCCCCTGCTTGATGTTTTTACCCAGACTTTGCGGTCAATTGGATTCGCTGCAATACCGAAAGTGGGCGGCACAATACCAGTTCCTGAAACCATCTTCGATATTCTAATAATAGCAATCATCATATATTATGTACTAAAAATCGTTCAAGCATCAAAAGCACTCCAACTTTTCCAGGGTCTCGCAGTTTTCTTCCTGGCTCTCATTATCAGCGACAACATATCAAGATGGCTCGGTTTGATCGCCCTAAATTGGATGATCAGGTCAGTTCTCCAAGTTCTTCCAATGACCCTGCCAATCCTTCTTGCAATTCTGTTCCAGCCAGAACTCAGAAAAGCCATAGGCACACTTGGCCAGAAATCAGTTTTTAGCAAAGCAATAGATTTCATGGAAGCCCAAGAAGTCAATACTCTAGTCAATGAAATCTGTCAGGCAGTTGGCCACATGTCAGACAGGAAACATGGTGCAATAATCGCCATCGAGAGACAGGTGGGTCTTGGTGACTATGAGAATGGGGCAACAAAAATCGACGCACAGGCAAACGCGTCACTCATAGAAACAATATTTTACCCAGGTTCTGCACTCCATGATGGCGGAATAATCATCAGGGGCGAAAGAATAGCTTACGCAAGATGCGTTTTCCCGCTCTCCCAGGACCCAAATCTCGATCCTGACATCGGGACGAGGCACAGGGCCGCTGTTGGCCTTTCCGAAGAGACTGATGCAATTATTGTGGTTGTCTCGGAGACCTCCGGAATAATATCACTTGCCACTGCAGGTTCGCTTACAAGATACCTTTCGAGAGTCGAACTTGAAGGTCTGTTAAAATACATGATAAAGAGCAGGGGCAAGGTGTTCGCCAACTTAAGGAGGCCAAATGTTTCGTGATATCACATCAAATCTTGGCCTGAAGATAACTGCCTTGCTTATAGCAGTTGCCATCTGGCTTTATGTTTCACAGAGCCAGGGGCCAGAGGTAACAAAAAGCTTTATAGTACCAGTACAGACAAGAAACTTGCCAGAAAATATTGCCAATACCACTACTTTACCGAATGTTACCGTAACGCTCAGGGGTTCAAAAATATTGCTTGAGAAAATCAGGGAAGAGAACGTCAATGCATACGTCGATTTTTTGGACAAAAAACAGGGTAAAGACCAGGTTTTTGTCAAAGTGGACTTCCCGCAAACAGTAAGGCTTGTTGATATTGATCCAAATGTTGTCTCTGTGGACCTTCAAAAACTCCAGGAAAAAGAACTTCCAATCGTCGTAACATATTACGGTCAGGCACCTGCTGGCATAACACTTGGCGAGGCCCAAACTGATCCAAAAAGATTAATTATATATGGACCATCCCAAGGGCTCTCCAACATAAAAGAGGCGCATGTAAAACTGAACAGGGCACTTGTAAAAGAAGGCCCAAACAGATTCAGCATGTCTTATGATTTGGTTGATAATAACGGGAAACCAATCAAAAAATCTGCCCTCGAAGAGATGAAGATAAGGCCAAAATTTGATACCATAAGCGTTGAAATCAAAAGCTCTTCAAAACAAGATATCAAAACTGTTGGCGTAATAGCAAACACCACGGGCACACTGCCAACGGACCGGGTCATAACAGAGATAGACTGGGCACCAAAATCAATAACAATTTCTGGCCCTTACGCTACAATCTCAAAAATTGAATCAATCTACACCGAGCCATATAATCTAAACGGCATACTGAGCACCACAAGCGTAATGGTACCGCTTTCAATCCCTCCGGATGTCTTGGCAGACGTCTCAGAGGTCAGGATAACCATAAAGATTGAGCCACTTTCAAGAAAAAAATTGAACCTCTACGTTGACGTCAAACCAACAGACAAGCAGTATGAAATAATCGACAGGATAATCGAGGTCACATTCCAGGGACCATCATCAATTATAGCCACTCTAACAACCGCATCAGCGACAATTGATGTGTCTGGTCTCCCACAGGGCGAGCAGAATGTAAAAGTTCAAATTAGTGGCCTTCCAGATGGAATAACAGTCCTCCAGACACCAACTGTAAAAGTGAAAATAATATGAGCATTCTTGTCAAAGCATCGCACATCTGGGGCAAAGAAGTCACCGACAATTCAATTCTTGTAGAAAATGGCAAGATAAAACAGATTGGCTTCTTTGATGATCTTTCAAAAAACTTCAGTGGTGAGGTCCATGATTACAAAAAGGGTACAATTATTCCTGGTTTTTGTGATGCCCACCTTCACATGGCGTGGCTTGGTCAAACCCTGACACTCTGTGACCTCAGGGGATGTAAATCATCTGTCGAGTTCCTAAATAAAATAAGGGCATACGCAAAAAAATTGGCCCCAGGAGAATTTCTGAGGGGGTTTGGCTGGGACGACAGGGCCTGGTCTGATCATGAGAAACCAACAAGGTGGTTAATAGACGATGCAACCTGTGGCCACAAATGCTCCCTGACCAAGGTTGATGGACATTCTTTTTTGATAAATTCTGAATTCATGAAAGAGTGCGAAGTAACAAAAGAAACCCCTGATCTTTCAGGCGGAAGGATCGGTAAAAATCAGGACGGCGAACCTGATGGAATGTTTTATGACAGCGCATTTGATGAATACGCAAGAAAAAAAATCCCTTCACCAACAACCGATCAGCTTGAAGGTTTCCTACTAAAAGCGGCAGAGCACCTCCTATCATACGGGATAACATCATGCAGGTCGTTCGGTACACTCGATGATTTTGTAACACTGGCCCACATGGACCGCAAGGGAATACTCAAAATAAGGACATGTGCCTGCATCCCGGAAAATGCTCTGGCCTGGGCAGTCGACCTTTCAGCAAAAACGGGGACTGGCTCCAAAATGTTCTGGACAGGCCAGCTAAAATTGTTTGCCGATGGTTCACTTGGTTCAAAAACTGCTTTGGTGTCCGAACCATATTCAGATGGCACAAAAGGGCTAGAAGTGACAAGCGTTCCCCAGATTAAGGAAAAGGTCACGATGGCCCACCAGATTGGTTTGGGTGTCGCCATCCATGCAATAGGTGATGAAGCAGTAAAAAATGTTCTTCGTGTTTTTGGCGAAAGCAGTGGCCAGGACACGGTAGAGCATTTTCAATGTGCAAAACCGCAAAGCATTGCTCTAGCGGCAAAGCTAAACATTCCGGTGGTGGTCAACCCATCGCACATGCCACTGGACGCTGAAGCAATCAAAGCTGAGTGGCCAAGGCTTGCACAATATTCATACCCACTTAATTCACTCATAAAAGCAGGCGTCACCATTGGTTTTGGCAGTGATGCACCAGTTGTTAACCCAAATCCCCTTACGGCACTTGCCTGCGCAACAACAAGAGGAAGAACAACCGATGATCAGGTCAATTCGCAAGAGGCCATAAGCTTCTCACAGGCAATCCGCATCGCCACAAAGGAATCTTCCAGCATCATTGGTGGCCCCAAAAGAGGCGTTCTGGAAGAAGACTTTGCGGCCGATTTTGCAATCCTATCTGAAGATATAAGAGGTAAAGACCCCTGGGATGTCGAAAAGGTCCCGTTCTTGGCAACATACGTTGCAGGAGAGAGAGTTTGGAAAAAATAGCCCTGCTTGCACTTGGGGGTTCCATCTATAGCCAGGACATCAAACTTTGTGGCAACTGTTCGTTCTCATGCGCAGCCGATTCAGGGCTGGATGGTCTCCTCTCGGTTGGTATAACTCCAAATCTTGTCATTGGGGACATGGATTCCGTCAATCCCAAAAACCTTTCAAAAATAAAAAATCTTGGGATAGAAATAATTTCTTACCCAGAACAAAAAAACGCCACAGATGGCGAATTGGCCATAGAAGAGCTCTCAAAAAGGGGTTTTGGGGAAATAAACATTGTCGGCCTCACAGGTGGTAAAGCAGGAAGGCCAGACCATGTTCTCTTCAATTACTGGCTTTTTTGGCTTGAAAACAAGCTCGGAATAAAATTAAGAGGATTTTGCGAAGGCTTTGAAATCTTCTCAGTTTCAGGATGTTGCCACATCAAATGCAAAAAGGGCATGACGGTCAGCATCCTGCCTTTTTTTGGCACAACAAATATGAAACTGTCTGGCCTTAAATACCCATTCGAAGGAAAAATAGAGCCGGGCCCAGCTAGATGGGTGAGTAATCTGGCACTGGGCGATTTTACAATTGAATCAGAGGGGAAAGTGTTGGTTTTCGTTCAGCGCATTCCCAATTTTTTCCAAACCCTGGAAAGAGCATCAACCATATAATCAATGTCTTCCCTGGTATGAGAGGCTGTAACATTGGCCCTGAGCCTTGAAGTATTTGGCGGAACTGCTGGTGGAAGAATCGGCATTATAAAAACACCTTCCTCGAAGAGGAGTCTTGTTGTTTCAAGGGTCATCCACTCGTCTTTTAGGATGATCGGGACTATGGCTGTCTGGCTTACACCCGTATCAAAACCTGCCTGGTTGAGCGATTTGATATAGTAGGAAATATTGTCCCTGAGTCTTTCGAGTCTCCACTGTTCTTCCTCGAGAACATCAAAAGAAACCCTGGCCGCTTCTGCTGCTGGCGGTGGAAGTGCTGCTGAAAAAACAAATGCCCTGGCGTTATATTTGAGCAGATCAATTATATCTTTTTTGGCCGCTATGTAGCCACCGATTGCAGGGATAGTCTTCGACAAGGTGCCCATCTGGATGTCAATTCCTTCTTTGAGGCCAAAATGTTCCATGATCCCATGCCCTGTTTTGCCAAGCACACCAAGCGAATGGGCTTCATCAACCATAAGGAGACAATCGTATTTTCTTGCCAGTTCAATCAGTTTTGGTAGTGGAGCAATATCACCATCCATTGAGAAAACAGCATCAACAACAATCAATTTACCGACGGCTTTCGAATTCTTGAGGTGATTCTCAAGATCTTCCATATCATTATGTTTAAACCTGGTGAATTTTGCCCTTGAGAGCAAGCAACCATCATATATCGAAGCGTGATTTATTATATCGCAAAAAATCTCGTCACCATTTCCGGTGAGTGTTGAAATGGTGGAAAGATTGGTGACGTATCCCGATGAGTAAGCTATGGAATCATCAGTCTTTTTATAAGTGGCAATTCTATTTTCTAGCTCGACATGTATCGATGTGGTTCCCGCAAGGATTCTCACACCATGTGTTCCGGAACCAAACCTGTCTATTGCAGCTTTGGCTGCTTCATTTATCTTGGGGTGCCCCAAAAGGCCAAGGTAGGAGTATGTGGTAAAATTCAGGTATTTTTTCCCACCAATGACAACAAACTGGCCTTCGTGTGCCTGTATTTCATTAAGATAATACATGTGTTTGTCACGTATTGTTTCTTCTTTTCTCTCTTTAAAGGCTTGCAATCTGCCATCGAAACCACTCATCGATACCTCCTTGAAAAGCACATTTTATATGAGTGAACACCTTTTACAAGCGTTCCAGGTGTACGAGGAAGCGTTCTAGGTGCCATAATGGAATTTTATACGGGATTGTTTTGATCAAACTAAAACCCAATTTCTCTATTTTTGGAAGCATCGAGGGCAATTCTGAAATATCATCCCTGCCTTTCCAAAGTACAAGCGAACCGCCTGGGGCAAGCAAAGGCTTTGCATAAGAGAGAAGCAATTGCAAGTTGCCAACGGCCCTTGCCGTGACAATCTCAAAGTGGTTGCGATATTCAGGTTTTAGCTGTGGAATGCTTTCTGCTCTGATATTCAAAACCGATATGTCAGGAAGCTCAAGTTTATGCATGAGTTCTTCAAGAAAAAATGCTTTTTTGCCTATCGATTCCACAAGGACTATCTCAGTGGCTGGAAAGGCAATCTTTATGGCTACTCCTGGAAACCCGGCCCCAGAACCAATATCAATGAGGTTTTTTCTGAGGGACATGTCCACAGCTAGATTGATTGCCAGGCTGTCCACGAAATACTTTGAAACCACCTCATCCGGGTTTGTAATGGCAGTAAGATTGACCAAACGATTTCTCTCAAGCAAGAAATCACAATATTCAGAAAAGGCACCAACCTGTTTTTCACCAAGATTGATGCCAAAACCTTTGGCACCTTTTATAAGTAAATCGGGGTTTATCTTCACCTGGCGGTCATCTTTATGAAATTGCCTTCTGGAATAACTTTGCAACTTAAGAATGCTGCAATTGTTTCAACAGGCACAGTAAGGCCACCGTCAATAAGTTTTGTGACTTCCACACCCAAATTAACATTAAAGTGATCCTCACCAATCTGGAGATCAGCGATACTGGAGCCATTCACAAAACCGATCCTTCTCTGCCCATATGTGAAGTATGCACTGTTGTTGTCTTTTGCAATAATTCCCTTCAAACCAAACATCCTCTCCAAGTCTTTTGTAGATACAATGATTTTATCATTTTTTGAATAAGGGAGCATCGCAAGTCTAAAAACACCATTTGCATTGCCGCAAACCGGCTCGCCCACCACCAACAAGACATCAAGCGGAACAATCAATATCGGTATATTTATCTTTTTGGTTCCAACGTTGGTTTGGATCAAAACGTTAATGCTCTTTGGTATGTCTGTATTTGAGAAATCACATTCAAGCACAACTTCATGGATATTTTTTATTATCTTAGGCTGGGCAACCATTACTCCTCCGGTTTCAGACGATATTGTGCCCTCAAGATTGCCACTACCAGTATTCGTGATCTCAAATGTATATTTGAAAATCTTTTGTGTCGGGAAAATGGTCACCTTAAGATCATCAGGGGTAATGGACATCGTTGTGGACTCATTTTTAGAATTCCACATGAGTATCCTATCATGACCATAATCAAAAACGGCAAGCCCTCCTTTTCCAACTGCGAAATCAAGTGGTGACATCCAGGAGAAGGAGTCATTGCTATAAGCCTCAATTGAGCCCGGAGAAGCGTAAAAACCCTCTTTCCCAATTTCGCCGAGGAAACCACCATTTTCAGAGTAGATGACAAGTTTCGACTTCGACATGTCTCCAACCCAGATATTCCCATTGTTGTCTGCACACAATGATGTGGCGTCCATAAGCAGACCAGTTCCTTCACCAAGCCCGCCAAACTCAAAGAGGAAATTGAGATCTTTGTCATAGCAACATATCTTTTGACCATAAAAATCTAAAACATAGAGTTTGCCATTAAAATATCTCATTGCAACAGGAGCCTGAGCTAAACCTTTGCCATAGCCAACTATTGAAACCGATTTCTTGGGTTCAAATCCCGCTGGATTTTTGTCCTGATCAAGGTAAGAAGATATTATGTGGATCTTGCCCATTCCATCCAAGATATATATCTCATTCTGCGACAGATTCGGCTCAATGGCATAAGGATAAACTCCGTTTTCACCCGACAAGGATATTTTTCTGAGGAGATTTCCGCTCTTGTCCGAGATAATGATGTTGCTTTCAAAATAATCAATACTGAGCGCAACAATTTTCCCGGAGTCAAACTTAAGCATTACTGGCTTAAAAGCAGTTTTTTCATCTCCTGATGATATTACAAAATCATCTTTTCTGGTTCCAAATCTGTCATAAACAGCACATTTTTGCTCACCACCTATATATAGGTCGCCATCCTCGGAGAACTCCATAAAATAAGGCGATACAAGCCTGTTGCTCTGCCTCACAATAAATGGAACCATAAGTTGTGTTTTGAAATCAGGACCAACCTTGCATATCTTGAATTTGTTTTCAGACAACCCTTCTTCCATAAATCCTGCTGTTATAGCCATGTAAAAAGTGTCTGATGATGTCTTGTAGACAGAATTTACATAAATACCCTCAAGTTGGACCATTTTTTTGTCTGTAAGTTCAAACTGCTCATCCCATTTTTCCACAAACAGCGCATCATAACTTACAAATATTGCGTAAAAACCACCACTTTTCATGGATAACAGAGCTGTCGGAAACTGGATGCTACTCATTACTTCTTCTTCAAGTGCCTTTTCTGGATCAACTGTAAAATCTTTCCTACCAAGCAATTTGCCTGTTGGATCAAAAAGAAGCGCAGACCATTTCTTTGTTTCTTTCAAACCTTCTGTTATATTGATTGCAATATTACCATTCGGCAGGACTGTAAAATTGAAGAATTCATCAATATCCTCGCCATCACTATCAACAAGACTTATTGGTTCGGCGTCCTCTTGATCGACTTTCCAGATAGAATTGTATTGATCAAGGTAATAGAAATTTCCCTTTGAGTCAGTCTGTATACCAACATCAAGGTAAATTGGATCATTAAATTTGTATTTTTTTATAAGCTTCAGTGTTTCGTCATAGATTGCCAAGCAATCTTGCGTTGCAAAAGCAAAATTGTTGCTATCATTTGCAGCAAAAGCAATTTTTGGGGTTCTTCCATCAAAACTGTTGGAATTGTTGTAGAGGAAACTGTACCAACTTCCACCAACATCAGCAACGAGCGTCGGTGGGAAGCCTATACATTTTGAAAAGGCACCTTCTGCTGTCCAGAGCTCTACACCTCTCGAAGTGAGAAGATACAAACCTTTTTTGGTGGGTGACAAAGACATGACATCCTTGACTTCTCCATCAAGGGCTCCATAGGAAAGGAGAACTGGAGGCCCATAATCAGTCTCTTTTGGTATTCTAAGTTCTTTGGTTTCAGGTTGGGCGAAACCATTTGAAAATACTTGTTCCACAGGTGTTTCTGGCAATTTCACATTATTTGGAAACAGCACAAGGAATGATCCAGGTTTATTGTCCTGCTCGATTTTGAATGAGACCTGCGAAAGGAAACTGGCTGGAACGCAAAGACCAGAATCAAGCATCATTATTGGCTGCTGTGACTGCACATCCTTTTGTGCGCCACCCATTTCAATCTTAGCATTGCCCGTTTCAAGTGTTCCACTCATAGTGAAGGAACTATTGCCAATTGACCACCTATCTCCATCCGTTGTCACATCAAGGCCAAGCGTTTTGCCAACTACAGTAAAATTGACATAAGTTTCGTTATTTCTCTGGAAGAATGGCTGTGTTTTCAGGTCCTTGGTGTAGGTCTGGTTTTGGATGAAATAATTTTTGCCAATGGTCCCCGCGACATTCTTTTGTGTGGCAAATGTGCAATTTATTTTTTTCGATGAAGAAAACCCTTCTATGGTTGTTACACCAAGTTCCAGGCCTTGACCAGAAGGCTTAACGTATACTTTAAAATCGCCCTTGTCGGATACCCTGGCAAGAGAGCCCTGACAATTGATCAAAGCACTTTTTTGTGCTTTTCCGGTCACATAGAAGGGTTTGTCCGGCAAGATCATGAAATCGGATATGTTGAGATTTGAAATGGCTTCCAGTGAGCCTTCCCTTCCTTTCGGAAGAACCTGGAGTCTATAAGTTGAATCATTGTTTTTTTCATTTACTTCCCCTTGCATGGTGATATTGGCGCCAAGCTCAAGGATTCCTGGTGAATCAGGTGTTTCTATCTCAAATTCAAGATTTGTCTTGCCACCCTTTTCTATCTGTGGAACAGTCTTTGAGAAACCAAAGGGCTCCAAAACCAATCTGGCTTCTTTTGATGCCACATTACCTGAATTTACAACACTCACACTTACTTTTACCCTTGAGGATGTAAGAGCAACTGGTGGATCGCACGAAATTGAGCCACTATATAGCGAAACGTCAGGTTGCGGCCTGTGGCTGTAGGTTAAAAGGTTATATAGGAATCTGAAATGTTCAGGGTTAGTATTCTCATATAAGGTCGAGAAATAAACCGAATTGCCTCCACTTGTGGCAATTATGTTCTTCCCGTCCCTGCTTTTTAAAACAATTTTTGCCCCGTCAAGACACTCGTCCCATGATTGGGCAGGAATTGTGTTTGACATAATGGCTCTTGCTAACATCTGGCCATCAATGCCCTGGAAGAAATCATTTGCAGGATCAACTGGTACATCAAACGTAAATGCATCTTCCGACAATCCATACTCAAGCGATTGCTTGAAACCAAAAACCTTTGCATAGGCTGTGTAATTACTGCCGCCAGATTCTGATCCAAGGCACGCGTAGCCTATTGCCTGGCCGCCATTCTCCACAAATGAAAGCAGCCCTTGCGCAAATTTGCTGTCATACGGATTTGCAAAATTGGGCGAGGCCATGATGACTGTGTCCGCACCAAGCTCTGCAAAATTCTGGTATCCAAAACCAAAAAGCAGCGACATATAGCTGTCGTCGCCGTATGTCACAATTTCAGTTGGGATTTTCTTGAAATCCTTTACCGAGCTTTCGTATGAATCAATCCCAAAGACCTTTTTTGCGGTCGATGCGTTGAAAAGGTATGATATGAGACAAAGGGCTTTGGCTGTTTCACTTTTGGTCAATACAAGTTGTTTCTCAAAAACATTGTCTTTGGGAAAATCATCCTTAAAATCGGATTTTACCTCGAAGTTGACTGTATGTTCACCTTCTTCAAGTCCCTCAACCATGAAATTGAGCTGCTTTAATGAATTAATCTCCAAACTTCCAATTTTTTTTGTTTTTCTTGTAACACCATCAATTTTTAGCTGAGCAACAATATTTTGCAGATTTTTATACCCTTCATTTATTACCTGGAAAGAGAAATTTTGCCTTTTTGATGGTTTGTCGGTGTAGAAAAGCCTGTTTGAAACAGCTTTTAGATCATATTTTGCCCTTGTAATATAATATATCCAGATCTCCGAGCTGTTTGGCAATTCAATTCTGGCTTGCCACAAACTTTTTGTGTTATGTGAAAATGGCACTTTAAAGGTCTTGTTTGTTGGGTTTGTAAGCTTTTGGGCAGGCTGTGACTTGGCAGTTTCAAGGTCGATTTTTCTTGATTCAATCCATTCAAAATCAGTTTTCACAAGTACCTGATTGGGTTCAACCACTGACATGATCGGGATACTCAGTCCATCGCTAGTCATTGGACAATCAAGGACCTCTATGTCTGGCATTCTATGAGGCGCACCACCACTATTTTGTGGGAGTTTTATTGTTGGATCACCAAGGAAAGTGAAACAGAACAACGATTTTGATGTCGTGAAGAACCCCTCTTTTGCAACGCCAACATATTTTTTCAATGCCTGGCTGTAGAGCTCTCCAAGGGTTGTTGCCCAATTGTTGTAGGCATTGACTACCTCAGTGGTAAGTCTGTCCATCTCATCAAAAGGTAATGCTTTTGCAACACCACCCTCAATAGTCCAGTTTATTCCCGCATAATTGAGCCTGGATCCTCCAAAATATGCGACAGGGCCACCCTGAGAGAAGAGGCAGGCTTGTGCAAAAGAGATGTCCTTGTACTCTGGCGTATCCTTAAATTCTACCCCGACGACAGAGTTGTCAAACATTCCATTGGTGCATGCGACACTCACCAGAACCGGCAATTTATCTCTCTTCGTAAGCCCCATTATATCAGTATTTGTTATTTTCCCAGGCTCAGTAATGATTGCATTGCCAGCACCATGGCTCACGCAATAAACCAAACCATTATCTTCAGTAAAGGCCTTAAGAAGGGATTCCGAATCAAAACTGTCCCTGGTTTTATATTTCTTGGAGATGCCAAACCCATCCAGGTATCCATTATCAACAAGTGACTGGCATTCCAGCTCGCCAAGGAAGCCGCCACTAAAAGGATCACCCCCGGAAAGGACAATTTTTTTGAACCATTCCGGTTTTATGGATTTTCTGTATCTAACAATCTTGTCGACGACATCATTTGCTTCTTTGAGGTTCCTGACTGGCAATCTTCCTACGGACATGTTTGGTACAGTATCAAGGTCCGGGGAAGCATAAAAAATATCGGACGGGACATATCTGTCATATTCAAGCGAGGAATAGTTTTCTAGATAGTAAAAAGATGCTGGAACAAGGAGCCCATCACCAAGGATGGTCACAAAAGATGTCTCCAGGGATTCTTTTGCGCAAAAATTCCTTATCTTTTTTGCCAGCTCATAATCATACTTTGCAAGGTATTTTTTGTCCTTTTCATTGAAATCTTTGGGGCCTTTGTAGGATGGTTCTTCCTTCTGTGGCTCAAACGTTGAAGCTATCTCTTCAACTGTTACAGTTCTTACAACATAGCCATCATTTTTTTGGGCTTGTTCCAGTTTTTTGGCGGCTTCAATCAACAAATTTGGGCAAACAATGACTGCTTTGTTCTGAGGTTTTTCAGAGGAAGAGGAATAAATGGTATTTGATTCAAAAACAACGTCAATAATGGCTTTCTTGGCTATTCTGATCGTTCTTTTATCAAAATCCAGTACTATGGGATTGAAATAAACAGTGGCAACCTGGCCATCATTGCCATTCTCCATCTTTATATCGCCAAGTGATTTTGGGAAAAAACCCTTTGGTTCTGTTTGTTTCTGGATTCCAAGTTCTTTGCCCCAAGTTTTCGGATAATATGGCTCAAGCTTCGGCAATGGAATATTGGTAAAAGAAATTTCCTTCAGGTATGCCCCTTTTGGGTAAGAACCACTTGGGACCTGTATTCTCTCTGCAAAAGAAGGAACTGCAGGCATTCCAATCTCAAGGGCTCTCGAAAGGCCTGTTGCAAAAAGTTGACCCTTAAATACTGAAATAGAATCGGGTTCTACAGAGCAATCAATCCGCTTGGAAAATCCGCTTGGATTTCCAATCAAAAGACCGCCAAGAGGGATATCGGTTTTAACTGGTATATTTGGAGCTGCAAAAGCAATCCCAGGTGCGACAATAGCAAAAACTAAGATCACTGAAAACAACTTTTTCATGATTCTTCCTCCCTAAAACTAAGGCGAATAGACAATCCTTAGCTGTTTGGTTATTGAATCCCAGTAAACTTCGCAATCAAGAATATCAGTGAAAAATTTTAGTGGGACAAATGTTTTTCCCTGCTTAACTGCAGGAGGTGGCATTATTTTTACAAGTTTTGTTTCGCCTCCGTCCTCTAGAGCAACATCATTCGAGCCCACCTGGAGTGAAGCAAATATTTTTCTGGAATCAAAAGATACTTCGATGAAACCCTCGTCAAAAGCAACATTTCCGCCAAAAGCTTCAGATAAAAACCTGAGTGGAACCATCGTAACACCTTTATCTATGAATGGCGCTACACCGAGATCAATGGTTTTTCCTCCAACTTTTGCTATCTTCTGCCCAATTTTCAATTCAATGTTTATTTGCTTTGGTAATTCTTCCGGGGTTAGAAGCTTGCAAGGAACAATTATTGTACCAGCATTTGTTTCAAGTATTATGTTTTCAAGATAGGTTTTTTTTGGTATAAAATGGGCAGTATTGGCGGTTATTTTGATTACAACATCATCACCATTTACGATTCTTGGAGAGACAGATACCCACTTTGGAAATTTCACCAAACTGCCACTCAAAGATTCTCCACCAAGATTTTGTATGACAAGCTCCCTAACTGTGGTTGTATCTGGTTTTACAACACCGAAATCAAGCAATTCCGGTGTAACCTTCATAACTGGCGGGGCAAGCAGAAGACCTTTGGGGAACCTGACCAGCCTCATTGCCGCTTTGTCCAGAACATACAACCAGTTACCAAATTTGGATATGGCAATCGGCTGCGTAAATTTGTCAGTTTCCAATGAATAATCAATCTGTTCTTGCGTTGGTTTGTGGAATGATCTTACGCCTCCACTTTTGCCAAATGACCGCATTACACCACCACTCTTGTCCAATAATTCGACTTTCCCCTGAAAAAGGACAATAAATCGTTGAGGGGAAAGCATTATAAGATCTGATGGCTCTTCGGCAAGATCTATAACATTTTCCTTGATACCAGCCTGGGAATAAACAATAATCCTGTTCTCACCAGCTGTTGCTACAGCAAAATGGCCTTCTATTGCAGAAATGGCAACTGATTTCCATGTTATATCGGAAGCTACAATGCCAATTTCAGTCGACCCATTAAAACGAACCACCTGGCCTTTATCAGTTAAGACAAAAATGGAATCCTCTGACCCAAAAACCGAGTCGCAAACATCTTCTTTTTTGCACAAAAAGAGTTTCTCGCCAGCCCTTGTTCTCACCTCAACACCGGCCTGGTTTACGATTGCCAGATTTTCTCCACCAATCGCTATCTTTTTTGGAGATTCGGCCTCAATTGAGAAAAGCGGATTACCCTTTTGATCCATCACCCTTACAATGTTTTCAGCCTCATCGACAACATAGATCCTTCCATTGCTATCAACATCAAGACCGGATGGAACAAGCAATCCAGAATCATCTTTTGATATAAGAATGGAAACTTTTCCTGTTTTGTTAATTTTCACGAGCTCGTGGTCAAGAAATGAGGCAAACACAAAACCATCTTCAAATGGTGTAAATGAACAATATCCCTCGCTAGGATGTTTTGGTGCAAAACTTGTTTTTTCAAGCAATTTCGAATCCATGCCAAAAGTCTTTATTGAGTCGTCATCGAGGACCACTATTTTCTGAGAAAGATCTGTCCACACAGAGTGGGGGGAAGTAAATTCACCAAAACTCTTAATTTTTGAATAGAAGGACGATAAGATGGTCAGTTTTTTGGTGCCAAGCTCGAGTACGAGATAATTCGAGTTCTGCATAAGGTAGCACTGGGCAGGTTTGTCAAGTTTTGGTATCTGCCGCCAGAGCTCAAAATCATCTTCACAAATAAGCACAGTTCCAAGTTCGGGATCAGATATATACAGTCTGTTTTTGTAGTCTAGGGACAAGCCCAATGGTCTCTTGAGGTCAACGCTACCAATTTTTGTGACCCTTTTTTTGAAATTGCCCTTCAAATCAAAAACCAGTAACGCACCAACATCAGAAACAACAATATCTTCCTTGAACACAATGAGATCTGAGGGATCTGCAAAGTAACCAGCATCACCCCCAAAACCACCTACTCTGTATCTAAGTTTCAGATCTTTATTGTATGAGAGCAGCTCTTTTGTCCCCTTGGAATAAACATAAAGATTGCCTTCCTTATCAGCTTTGGCAAGCGTTGGAAACAATAATTTGTCTGCAGCAATTCCCCCTCTTATCAGCGTACCCGCTGATTCCTGAGCGGAAACCACCGGAAACACAAAACACAAAGCAAGCAGAAATGAAAGGCATTTTTTCAATCTATTTGTTCCTCAGCACTGCATTGACAGTTTTTTCATCACCAGCAGAAACATTTATTGTCTCAGAGTATGACTTAAACCTGGCCATCCTCACTTCAATCTTGTGTGTGCCCGGCGCAAGCGTCACACTAGAAGGTGTCGTTCCTTTTGCTGAGCCATCAATGTAAATAAAGGCCCCTGGCACATTCGATGTTATATAAACCGTAGCGGTGGTTTTTACAGGCGGAGGTGGCGTGGTTGAGCCAGAATTTCCAGTATTTTCTCCGCTATTACCTGGCTTCGGTTTTGTATCAGTCTGATTTGAAGCAGGTGGTGGGTTATTATGTGTTGATGAGGGACGTCCCTGGGATTGCACATATTCCATAGTAATTGGGATTAAGACTTCCTTTGAGGATGAATTCTTCGGTTTGAAAGTCACTGTGGCAGAATAGCTCTTGCCAGGTGAAACCTTCTCCGGGTTAACAGCCACTCTTATCTGTTTTTGCTCATTTGGTTGTATAGTAAATGGCTCCTGGTCAAAGATTATCCAGTCACCTGTAAAAGATCTTTCAATTTCAATCTCTGATTCACCGGTATTCGCAATGGAAACGGAAAAGGCACCAGGTACTTCAGAAACCTTGCCCCAATCAACTTTACCTGTAAGAATTTTCATCAAACCCTGTTTTGCAAGTTTTATGATTCCAAGATCAAGATTTTTGCCCGATTCCATTCTAAATTGTTGCTCATGGGTCTTATAGCCATCAAGCTCAAGTTTCAGGGTGTATTTGCCCGGATAAAGGTCTTTTATCTCGGGGTCTGTATTGGACAGCTTTTGAAATTCATCATCATCCGGCCCCTTTAAAAACACAGAAGCACCCTTTGGCTCAGATTTTACAAACGCTGAGGCAGGACTTGGAGAACTTAGCATAAAAAACACGTATCCGAGTCCTGTAATAATTACCGCAGATATAACACCGATTGCTACATTCCTGACTTTCCTCTTGATCTTTGGATTCGATCTTGGAATCTTTTTGCTCTTAATTCTTTCGCCTCTCGGCATCCTGTATGATTTCATAACGATGTCAAGTGCCTGCACAAGCTCATTGGGGTTCTGGAACCTGCAATCAGGGTCCTTGGCCATCATTCTCTTGATGATTTCTATAAGACCCTCAGGTATATCACTGCGCAGGTTTGTTAGTGGGAAGGCCTCTTTGGAGATATGCATATTAAGGACACCCCATGGTGTATCAGCCTCAAAAGGTACCTCACCTGCAAGCATCTCATAGAGTACTACGCCAAGGGAATACATGTCCGATCTTGAATCTACCTTGCCACCCTGGGCTTGTTCGGGTGACATGTATTCAGGTGTTCCAACAAAAGAGCCTGCAGTGGTCATCGTTGCAAAATCTCTGGATTTTGCAATGCCAAAATCCATCATCTTGATCTGGCCACTTGGATTGACCATTATGTTTTGGCTCTTGACGTCTCTGTGGGCAATAATCCCTGACCTGTATGCCTCACCCAGCGCAAGTGCAGCCTGTTTTATATAAGAAACAGCAACGTCAACCGGTAATGGCCCTTTTTCTTCTATGACGCTGGAAAGTGTTTTTCCCTCAATAAATTCCAAAACCATATAGTAGGTCTGATCATCATTTCCAAAATCTTTGACCATACAAATATTCGGATGGGAAAGCTTCATTGCAGACTTGGCTTCACGCTGGAAACGCTCGACGTAATCAGTACCCTCTGTATATTGGTCTCTGAGGATCTTTAACGCAACAATTTCACCCGTTTTGGTGTCTCTGGCCAAAAAAACTTCGGCCATTCCACCTCCGCCAACCTTGTCATAAATTTTATACCTGTTACCTAAGGTTCTTCCAATCATTTCGCCTATTTTCCTATGATTTCATGGATTGATCAATCATGTCTTTTATTAATACGATATTGTTTTTCGCCTGGTTTGAAAGGGCAGTTAAATCTTCAGTATGCACTATATTACCGGCTATCTTGTCGAGGATGTCATAAACCTGATTCATTGGTCCTGAGATCTTTTCGAAAAATTTGAATACAAATTCTTTTTTTTGTTTCTCAAGCTCTCTGGTCGCACGGTTCTCTTCAAAAAGTCTGACATCTTCTATCGACTGATGGTGCAGTCTGGCCTGGTGCAACGCAATAGCCGCATGTGAACAGAGTGCTTCGAAAAATTCGGCATTTTTTCTTGAAAAATAGAATGTTGGTACCTGACTATCAACGTATATTAGCCCAAGCACATCATCACCAACATGGAGTGGTGCACACATAATTGAACGGAGGGAGAGCCCAACAATAGATTCTTTGGCTCTGAATTTTTCATCAGTGGCAGTATCAGTGATGCATACAAGCTTTCTTTCTGAAAGAGCAATATCAGTTACTGTGGTTGAAAAATCAAATCTTTCTTTTGTCAAATCTTCCTTTTTCTGGTTTCTTCCTATTGAGAATTCAAGCTTGCCCGATGGCGTAAGGAGCATCACAAAACCCCTTTCTGCACCAGAAACCTTAATAGCCATATCAACTATCATCGGCAAAAGTTCATCCACATCCTCAATTTGTGATAAGGCCTTTGATATTTCGAGGAGCATGCGTAAATTACGGTAATCTTCACCGTATTTGCCAAGCTCTTTATCAATCGAAAGTTCTGCATTCCTTATTCTCTTTATCTCTTTGCCAGAACCCTGTTCCTCAAAATACAATCTGGCTTCTGACAATTTCGTCAGTGCCCTAAAGTATTCACCCTGTTTTACAAAAATGTCAGCCAATTCAATCTTTAGTAGATTTAGCTCCCGCCAGATTTTCTGTCTCTCAAAAATATCCTGTGCTTTGAGATAGCATTCTTCTGCTTTCTCAAATTTTTCTTGGAAAGCGGCAAGGGCACCACTCAATTTCAGATAAGTTGTTTCTTGGACTTGGTTCGAAGAATCCTGCACAAGGTCCTTGAGCAATTTTGCATATTTTCTTGCTCTCTCAATTTCTGACGATGAGAGCCACATTTTACCAAGTTTTTCATAGACCTTGCATAGATACTCCTTGTCCTGGACATCGCCAAGGATTTTTTCAGCCCTTTCGAAACTGACCAGTGCCTGGTCAGCAAGGTTGCTTAAAAGGTAATAATCTCCAGTATAAACCAAAGCTCTGCCCACCGTTTGCTGATCAGAAATTTCCTCAGCAACTCTTCGCGATCTTTCAATCGTTGTCTGGGCCTCTTTTATTAGGCCCTTTGCGTCAAGCGCGACGCCAAGCTCAAACAGCGCTCTCGCAAGCTCTTTTGAGTTACCAATTTTGGTTTGCGCCCACACCCACATTCTCAAATGTGAAAGCGCATTATCGACCTCTTTTTCATTGATGAAAAAGTTTGATGCAAGTTTGTAATATTCAGCTTTAGTCTTGATATCCCAGCTTGCGTTTATTAAGCCAGCCGATTTTCTTATAAGCCTGGCGATTTTTTCATTTTCACCCTTCATTTGTGCCAACTGAATCTGCCAAAGGGCAACTTTTGCCTGGAGATTGGCATCCCCTGACTGTGAAGCAAACTTTACAGCATCGGTGCATGAGGTCTCTGCCGAGTCAAAATCGGCCATGGCCGTTTGGAGTCTGGAAGCAACAAGAAGGCATGAAACCTTCAGGAAGAGATCATCTGTGGTAACTGCTCTGTTGATGGAAAAAGAAATGGCTGATGGCGGATCGTTTTCATAAAGAAAATTCAGATAAGACAGAACGAGACTCCTGGCAAGAATCTTGTCCGGGATTTCATCTATGAAGGGAACCGTCTCCTGAAGATAGTGGCCGGCTTTGTGGGATTTCGACATGACTGCCGATATTGCTTTGCCCGCCTTGATTCTTGGAGCCAAAGAATCAATCCTCTCAAATCTGTCGAGCGCTTCCTGCGGCGCCATGATTCCCAAATCACAAAAAGCAAGCTTTTCAACACAGTTCTGATGATATTCTCCTTCACCATCAGGTATCATCTGAATCAACTTCGAAAGATAGAATTTTGCCTCATTAAGCGCAAACTGGCGCATGCATGCTGAGAATGCCTGTGGGACGCTTTTGAACGCGGCAACGGGATCAGAGCCTTTCAGTGCAAGCTGAGCTAATTTCGTATCCCTTTCGACATTGCAACCATCTTCCACTGAAGAACTGAGCGCCTGGTAAACGGCATCATATATGTCTTTTCTGAGCCCAACCTGTGTAGTCTGGAGCAGCATCTCAGCGTATATCCCATGGCTGAGTGACCAAAAAGAGCCACCAGCTTCAAATTTTCTCTTCATTAAGCCTTTTGAGAGAAGGGAGAAGATAAGTTTTGAGAGATGTCTTGCCTCTGTCGATTTGAAAAGCTTTGCGCTTTTTGATATTTTCACCAGATCAACGAGTTTTGATTTCCCACCAAGGACCGCAATGCACTTCAAAAGGGTGAGTTCATCAACATCCAGACCCTCAATTATTTTGGGAATCAATAATCTCGTTTCCCCGATTCTCTTTGTTTCTGCAAATTTTCTTTCATTAAAGGACCATCTCCCACCAGCCCCTATGGAAAGAGAGCCATCAACAAGCGAGAGTTTTACGAGCTCTTTGGCCCTCAATATATTTCCCTGCGAACTTTCAAAAAAATACATGGCGATCTGTTCTGGGAAATCTGGTGATGCCAGAAGCGATCTGAGATAGGAGATGGTCTCGTTATAATCCAATGGACCCATCTGTATCCTTGTTACACCATCAACACCAAAAAGGGAATCAAATATCGGCTGGGTATCACCCCTTACCTTCGTTGGTGCATAAGTTGCCACTAAAAACATTTTTGTATCAGATATTCCCGACTGAAGATGCTTAAGCAATCCTAGCATGTGAGCCGAGGAAGATTCTATATTCTCAATTATAAGAACAAGCGGTTGAATATGCGAAACTTCGGTCAAAAAAGACTGTATTCCCTCAAAAAGTTCTGATGTGGTGGAGGGTATTTTTTCAGCATCAAGGCCCGAAAACCCCTTCACTCTATCAATTATGTGCTGATAGTTCTTGAGCAAAACAGGATTCAATGTTGCTAATCCACCTTCGAGATCGCCAATAAATCTTATTAAAGGCTCAAACGGATTGAACCTGGAAGTGCACGAAGAGATGGACACTTGATGCCCAAGAAATTGGGCCAGGGATGCAAATTCTTTTACAAGTACAGATTTTCCAGAACCTTCTTCTCCTTCTATTACAACAAAATGACCTTTGGTTTGGGAATCTGCAAGCATATCCATGAGGAAGGATCTTCTCTCAGAATCTTTCTGGACAAGAACATTCTTTGAGAGACGCTCCATGCAGGCTTCACTAGAGAGCTTTGGTTGAAGATCTGAAAATCCAAGAGCTATTTGCTGGAAAGACCTGAATGGTTCATCCTGCGACAAACCAAGCATTCTTGCGACCACCATAGTCAATGGTTCGGGTATATGAGACCTGATAGTTGCCAGATCAGGTTTCATGCCCTCTTCAAGCTTGCCAGCATAAGCTTCATATACCAATTTGCCCAGTGCTGCTATGTCGGTTCGCTCACTTGGGTCTTTTGGAAGGAGACCACCATTTCTGAGACTTTCCCTTGGAGGAACTGCCCCAAAATCACAAACTTTCACGATGAAGGGCGTTTCAAATGATCTGGAGGTTTCCCACCGTCCACCTTTTGGGTTCCCCTTCGCAACCATTATATTTTCGGGATGAATATTTCCATGAAGAAAACCATTGCGATGGACAAAGTCAATTGCATCGACGACCTGCAGCAAAAGCATCTGGGCCCCGACTGCATCCACCTGTTGGAGAATAACATCAAGGCTATCTCCCTGTATGAATGGTCTTGTGTACCAGATTTTGCCTACTTCAGTGGTACCTACTTCATAAACCTGGACAAGATTTGGATGTGCAAGCTCGGTGAGTCTATAAAGTGTCAGTTCTGCCTGTAATCTTTCGTCTTGGTTGGTATAATCCCATCTTAAAACTTTTAGGACAACATCTCTATCCTGGGCATCTTTTGCTCTATAAGTGATGCCTGTCTCGCCAATTCCAAGGATATCTGAAATCTCCAACCCGGCAATTCTTAAATCGCCATGCTCAGACATGAACACCTTCCATTTAATCGGGTTAATAAAATTATAATCTTGGAGTAAATATTTACAACCTTTCTACTCAATATAAAGCTCATAAAGTTGGTCAATGCACATAGAAAAACCGTAAATAGTCCAAAAAACAAAAAACACTTGTGCAAACACAAATTATGGGATATTATTACCTGGATTAATCTACAAAGGAGGATTAGGATATTGCGCAGTTATTTGCCAAAAGCCAGGGAAATAATCCTGGAAACTCTTGACAAACTAGGTTATAACCTGGTTGAAATAAGGGAAATTTTTGGAAAAGAAGATTACCTGGTTTCTATTGTAATATGGAAGCCACAGGGGATCTCAATTGATGACTGCGTAAAAATAACAAGAGCTGCGCTTCCAAAGCTCCAACAAGATCCTTCCCTTCCAGATTACACAAGATTAGAGGTGGCATCGCCAGGCATTGACAGAAAACTTAAAAATCCTTCCGAATTCTCTGTTTTCAAAGGGCGGAAGGCAACAGTAGCAACACAGGAAAAATCGGTCACGGGAACGATAGGAGACTCTGACGAAAACGCAGTCATAATGGAAACTGACGGCATTTTAACAAGTATCCCACTTTCCCAAATCAAATCAGCAAAGCTAGTGGACTAGGAGAAAAGATGAAACTGACAGAACTTTTTGCTGCCCTAGCAGATATAGCCCGTGAAAAAGACATTGAATATTCAGTTTTGCTTGATGCGATAAGACTTGGTATTATGGCCGCCTACAAAAAAACTTACCATGCAAATACCAATATAGATGTTATTGTTGATGATTCACAAAAGAAAATCCAGATAATAGCCAAAAAAATAGTTGTGGAAAATGTCGAAGATGACACACTCGAGATTTCACCAAAAGATGCAAAGAAAATCTCACCTGAAGCTGAGATTGGAGATACAGTAGAAATCGAAGCGACTCCTCCAGACTTTGGTCGCTTTGCTGCATCAACTTGCAAGCAAATAATCATGCAAAGACTGAAGGAAGCGGAAAAAGATAAAGTAATCAAAGAATACTCCGACAAAGAAAAAGACATGGTTTTCGGCGAAGTTTCAAGGGTAACCGGAGAAAATGTCTATTTCAACCTCGGCAAAGCCGAGGGGCTTCTTCCAAAACAAGAGCAAATCCCAGGAGAATCCTACACACCAGGCAGAAAATTCCACTGCTTTGTGCTCAGGGTTGACAGATCGACAAGAGAACCCTTGATAATCCTGTCAAGAACTCATCCCAATCTTCTTGCAAAATTGATGGAGCTTGAAATTCCAGAAATAATGCAAGGTGTCATCGAGATAATTGGTATCGTCAGGGAACCAGGGGTCAGGGCCAAGGTGGCCGTACATTCCAACCAGTCCAGGGTTGATCCTGTTGGTTCGTGTATTGGCTCAAAGGGAGTAAGAATAAACGTCATTTCTGACGAGCTTAAGGGCGAAAGGATAGATGTTCTCAGGTGGTTTGAGGACCCAAGGCTTTTTGTAGCGTCTTCTTTATCGCCAGCAAAGGTCTACTCAGTGCAGATATTCCAAAACGAGAAGAGGGCTGTGGTTGCAGTTTCTGCAGACCAGTTTTCATTGGCAATCGGCAAAAAAGGCTCCAATGTAAGACTTGCTTCAAGATTAACCGGCTACAAAATCGACATGAAGGTGATGGAGGAGTAATGCCGGAAAGAATGTGCGTGAGTTGTGGCAAAAAAAGCGAGAAATCGAGTTTTATAAGGATTTCTGGCAGGCTAGAGCTCCAAAGTACAGGTAATACCATAGGAAGAAGCGCCTATGTATGCAGAAACAAAGACTGTATACAAAAGCTTTCTAATGGAAAAACAAGGATAGGGGTGTCCTTGAAGAGAAACAATATAAAAAAAGAAGAACTAATAAAGCTTTCTAACGAAATTCTTACAAAGGTGATTAATGGGCAAGATTAAGGTCGAAGAGTTAGCGGTTCAGCTTGGTGTTGATCCGCAGGAAATCCTGGAATCAGCAAAAAGACTCGGTGAATCTATCAAGAGCGTGACATCCACACTCGAAGATTCAACTGCAGCCAAAATAAGGGCAAGCTTTCTTTTGAGGCGTCCTGCTTCACCCCCTTCCCAGGAACAGAAACCACCAGTACAAACCAGAACAAGTTTGTTTGATGTGGACAAGAAAAAAACCCCGGTTCTCAAGGCTGCCACCGCAGAAGCTGTAGAGGCTGCAAAAGCTGCAGAAGCCGCCCTCATCAGCTCAAAAGAGGACAAGTCTACCCAAAAACTGGAACCAATAACCAAGATAGCAAAACCAGAAAAAAAACAAGCTCCGGCAAAAAAGCCCATTCCATCAATAATTCTTGAGGAAGAAGAAAAGGCAAAACACGCAAAAGCTGCAAAACCAGAGGCAAAAATAGAAGAAAAGCATGAGTTGCCAAAGGAAGAAGCCCAGCAAATTGCCATAGAGGCAAAAACTGCAGAGCCAAAACCGGCGACTAAAAAAGCTTCGCATAAGGAAGAGATCAAAGAGGCTGCACCAGTTAAAGCAGTAGCAGAAGATGTTGCCGAAAAAGATGTTTCTCACACAGCCCCTTCTACTCCACCAACCAAAGAAAAACATGCTGAACACCCAAAAACCAAGGAACCACCAAAACATGAAACTAGGCCGGTAGAAGAAAAGACGCCTACAAAGGTAACGCCAGCAAAAGAAAAAGAGAAACCGACAGTAGAAAAACCGGTTGAGCACTCAGAGAAACTCATAATAGATAAGACCCTCAATGTTCCAGTTTCAAAATACAGATCAGATCAAAGACCAACGGGCATCCAGATGCCAAAAAGGGTTGAACCAGTCAAACTTCCTCCTCTTCCTCCACAAAAACAGCCTCTGTATCCAATTACGCCAAGATCCAATTTCCAGCGTACACCAACTTCCCAAAGACCGCCAACTGGCCAGAGACCGCCTTCCAGTGGCCAGAAACCACCGATGACACAAAGGCCGGTCATCGACAAGGATAGAGAGAAACAGAAATACGAGCATGCCATTGATCATAACAAGGACAAAGACAAACAGCAGGTGTCAAACGCTCCATTTATAGTTGGTAAAGAACATTTCGTAATCAAGAGAACTCCACCAAAGAGTCATCGCAAAACACAACAGCCAAAACAGGCACCAAAACCTGTTGAGGTGAAACCACAAAAGCTCACCATAGATGTCTTTGCCAAAACTGCAGGGGTTCCAGAACAGAGAGTCATGGCCTACATGCTCAAGCAAGGGTACATTCCAAATCCTAATGAAGAGCTTACTGGCCCAGTTTTGGAAATGCTTTCTTCTACTTTTGGCCTTAAAACTTCTCATGAAGGCACACTTTCTGATGAAAATCTGATCCCGCGCTCACCAATCGTCACAGTCATGGGTCACGTCGACCATGGCAAAACAACTCTTCTTGATTACATAAGAAAAACCTCGGTTGCACTTGGAGAAGCTGGTGGAATAACACAAAGTATCGGCGCCTACAAGGTAGTAGTAAACGACAGAGATATCGTTTTCATTGATACTCCTGGTCATGAAGCCTTTGCAACAATGAGGAGAGAAGGCGCCAATGTCACTGATATAGTTGTTCTTGTTATTGCCGCAGATGAAGGTGTAAAAGAACAGACAATCGAAGCCCTCAACATGGCAAAAGAGGCCAAAGTAACAATCATTGTGGCCGCAAACAAGATGGATCGTCCTGGTGCTAACCTCGACAAACTATACTCCCAGCTTGCAGAACTGGGTCTGACGCCAGAAGCTTGGGGTGGTGACACAATGGTCGCCCCAATCACTGCAAAAACGGGTGATGGTGTAAAAGATCTCCTTGAAATGATACTTCTCCAGGCCGACATACTTGACCTGAAAATGAACAAAGCAGGCAAGCTTGCAGGAACAATAATTGAATCCCACATGGACAGGTTTGTTGGCCCACTGGCAACTGCCATTATCCAGAGCGGACAGCTAAAAGCTGGAGATTATATCGAAGCCGGAAATGCTTGGGGAAGGGTCAAGGCACTGTTCGACCACGCAGACAAGAAAATACAAAAGATACAGGCAATAAGTCCTGTCAAAATAATGGGCTTTGACCAAGTACCAAAGCCTGGATCAATCCTTCTTGCATCTGATATTTCAAGAAGACGCAAACCAGAAAAGGGTCAAGTTCTCGAAACACAGCCTGTTCCACAGATGCCAACAGATGAGGAAGCCCCATCAAATCTTGATGATCTCTTCAAGGTCTTCGACCAGCAGGGCGCAACAAAACTTAATGTGGTCGTAAAAGCAGATTCAGAAGGATCTCTCGATGCCGTAAAATTTGCCCTTTCAAAAATAAAGGTCAAAGATATTCCGGCAAATATTGTTTATTCTGGAATCGGAGTCATCTCTGACAACGACGTGCTTCTTGCTGATGCCTCAAAAGCAATGCTTGTAGGTTTCAATGTCCAGGTCGATCCATTGGCCAAAAAGACCGCCAAGCAGAATGGCATTCCAATAAACACCTACAACATAATATTCGAGCTGACCGATGCAATTACAGAGGCAATAAAACGCCTCATAGCGCCAGAGTACAGGGACGTGAAAGTCGGCCAGGCAGAGGTCAGGCAGGTCTTCAATATTTCTGATGTCGGCAACATCGCAGGCTGCTTCGTCTCCGAAGGTTACGTCAACCACAAAGTAAAAGTAAGGGTAGTAAGAAACAGATTGCCAGTTTACGAAGGCAAGATAAGCTCCCTCAAGAGGTTCAAGGAAGACACTCACGAGGTCAAGGCTGGTTATGAATGCGGCGTTGGCATTCAAGGTTTCAATGACATCAAGGTTGGCGATACACTGGAGTTCTACACCACGCAAGAGGTGCAATAATTGCCGGTAGGCCTGATCGAGATAACAATGAGGCTTTTTGGCGTGAAATCACTGAAAGAGAAAAGGAGTCTTGTCAGGCCGATACTGGCCAGATTAAGGCATGACTTCAATTGCGCCGCAATCGAATCAAACGCCCAGGACAGCCATGATGTTTTTGTTTTGTCTGCGGTCACCATAAACACTTCCAGCATTGAATTAGGAATCACTCTCGACAACATCTTCAAGACTGTCGAGCATGAAAGTAGCCTCCCATGCGAGATTGCAAGAAGGGAGACCTTCTCGTGAGTGACCTGAGGAAAAAAAGGCTTGAGCACCAGATACAGGAAGCAGTTTCCTGGGTGCTCATCAGGAATATCGACAATCCAAAAATAGGCTTTGTGACAATAACTGAAGTGAAGGTATCAGTAGATTTCAGAATTGCCACTGTTTATTATTCAGTGCTTGGATCACAAAAAAAGATTGATGAAACCCAGGCAGGCCTGTCGTCTGCATCAAAAATGATACAAAAACTTGTGGCTGAAAAGATTGAATTCAGGCAAGTCCCACTTTTGCGTTTCAAGTTTGATGAGACGCCATCAAAAGCACAAAAACTTGAATTTACATTCAGGGAGTTGGAAAATGAACAAGGTGGATCTGACAACGATAGCCGCAGAACTGAAGAAAACGAAGAAAGTGATCATTCTGACCCATGAAAATCCTGATGGAGATGCCATAGGGTCGGCGCTTGCCCTCTCCAAGGCAATGCAATCGAATGGGTCAAAAGTTATCGTCTTCAGCCCTGATAATCCTCCATCCAGTTTTGATTTTCTCGATGGGTTTAATGATATAAAGATAGCCAGCGACCCCGAGGTGATAGAACTCGTCCGGAAAGGCTACAGGATAATTGTAGTTGATGGCTCATCGCCAAACAGGTGTGGCATATCGAACTTCCCTCCAGGCTCTGATCCTATAGTAATCGACCACCATCCAACCATTGAAGATTACGGACAAATGGTCTTTGTCGATACTACAAAATCCTCAACCGCAGAAAACATATTTCATATCCTCAATGCGGCAGGAATGCAGATCGGCCTAACAATCAGCGAATGTCTTTTCACTGGAATCATCACTGATACAGGATCCTTCAAATACCCAAATGCAACATCGGAAACATTTGAAATCACCGCCCAGCTGTTAAAAAGCGGAATGTCGACGGCAAAAGTTTCCTCAATGATCTACGAGAGGATGAGCTACGCGAACAGGAAGCTCCTTGGAAGGGCAATGGAGAGGCTTTCCGTCTCTTTTGGGGGTAAATTCGCAATAACTGCCGTCACCTGGAAGGATATGAATGAGTTTGAAGCAGAACTCAGGGACACAGATTTTATAATAGACGAGATAAGAAAACTCGGTGGTTGCGAAATCTATGTTTTTGCAAAAGAATACAGACCCGATCAGTTCCGTATTTCCATGAGAGGAAGAGGCATGTTCGACCTTTCCCAGCTTGCACTGAAGTATGGTGGTGGCGGACATCATGATGCTGCAGGCTTTAATGCCACTGGCGACTGGCTTTTTGTAAGAGCAAATTTACTGCAAATATTCGAGTCACTGTTCGACAACAAATGATTTCAGGTGGACTACCAATAAACAAGGAAGATGGCCCGACAAGCTTTCAGGTAACAAACAGGGCGAAAGGGCTGTATTGCGCTTCTAAAGCAGGCCACATGGGAACCCTTGATCCTCATGCCAGGGGTGTCCTTGTTGTTTTATTTGGTGCATCCACAAAACTCATCCCTTATGCCAAAGAACACAAAAAAAGTTATACAGCAAAATTCAAGCTTGGTTTCACATCAAATACCTACGATGCCTGGGGTCAACTGACAGAGCACGAATACAATAGTGACACTACAAAAGAACACATAGAAGCAATACTGTCCCAGTTTATTGGTAAAACCGAGCAGATACCACCAATGTTTTCTGCCAAAAAGATTGAGGGCACAAGACTTTATGAACTAGCAATGAGGGGAATCGAACTCCCCAGAAAACCGCAACCAATAGAGATTGACGAACTGAAATTGAATTTTTGGGACCAAGGTTCCGGGGAAGGCGAATTCAATCTCACCTGCACAAAAGGGACCTATGTCCGCTCACTGATATCGGATATCGGAATACATGCCGGTTGTGGCGCCATAATGACAGCATTGACAAGAACAAGTGACCAGGGATTTGATTTAGAACAAAGCGTTTCCATTTCAAAAATCGAAGAACATGTTTTTGAAGGCACACATCTTAATCTCATTATCCCTCCTGAACATTTTTTGTCACATTTGCCAGAAGTCCAGGTTTCAACAAGACAGCAGGAGATCCTTTACCACGGTAATCCTGTAAATTTGAGGTCGCCCACAGCCCATGCTGGTCTGGCAAAAATATTTGGATCAAAAGAAAAGCTTGTCGGAATAGGTAAATACGTTCCAGCAACAGGCCAGTTGCTTCCGGAGAGAATGCTATGAAAGTCATAAAGGGTGATCCCGCCCTGCAAGTAAAAACGCAAACACCAGGCGCATGTGTCATGATCGGTTATCTTGATGGGGTCCATGTCGGTCACCAGATGCTTGCACAAAAAGTTATAGAGCTTGCGAAAGAAAAAAATGGTTATCCCTCTGCATTCACCTTTAATGGAAAATTGTATACAAAGAATATCCCTTCCAGGGGAATGCTGACTACAAGCCATGAAAAAATCGAATTGCTTGAGGAATTGGGCATAGATACAGTTTTTCTTGCCGATTTTACCGACTGGCTGAGGGACATGTCAGATGAGGATTTTGTAAGGATAATCCTTAAGGACAATATAAAGGCAAGCGCCGTAGCAGTTGGGCCATCGTTCACATTTGGCAGGGGTGGGAAAGCTGGCACTAAAGAACTAAGAAACCTCTGCCTAAAAAATGGAATAGATTGCACCATCATCCCGCAGGTAACAATAGGTGATGAACCGATTTCATCAAGCAGGATCAGAAACTACCTTTATGCAGGCAACATCTTTGAGGCAAACGTTCTCCTTGGGAGAAGATATTTCCTGACAGGAACAATAGTTTCTGGCGCAATGGTTGGAAGATCGCTCGGTTTCCCAACAGCCAATCTGGATGTTTCAAATCCCCTCAAATTAATCCCTGGTGGTGGTGTTTATGCTTGTTTTGGTCACCTCGAGGGTGTAAAGTACGAATGTGCCGTGTCAATTGGGAACAGACCAACTTTCTTGGGTGGCGATAATTCCCTTGAGGCACACATTCTTGACTATTCTGGATTGATATATGGAAGAGAATTGAAACTCGAATTTGTGGCAAAAATAAGGGATCAAATCCAATTTGAAAGCAAGGAAAAACTCTCTTTGCAGATTTCAAAAGATGTCATAAAGATAAGAGAAATTCTGGAGGGCCAGCATGAGTGACAAAAAAACGATCTACACGCCAGATGATCTGGCAAATTTTGATTACGGCAGAGATCTCGGAAATCCAGGTTCATACCCCTACACCAGGGGCGTTTATCCAACGATGTACACCGAGAGGCCGTGGACAATGAGGCAATATGCAGGCTTCTCCACCGCAAAAGAAACAAACGAGCGTTTCAAACTATTACTCCAGAAAGGCCAGACTGGGCTTTCCACAGCTTTCGACCTACCAACCCAGATGGGCTATGACTCCGACCATGAAATGGCTCTTGGCGAAGTTGGAAAAGTGGGTGTAGCCATATCAACAGTTGATGATATGGCAGAGCTTTTTGATGGCATACCGCTTGAAGAAATTTCCACCTCAATGACCATAAATGCTTCCGCAACTGTCGTTCTGGCAATGTACATGAAGATAGCCAAAAACCAGGGTGGTGACGTCTCAAAACTTTCCGGAACAGTACAAAACGACATCCTGAAAGAATATATCGCCAGAGGCAATTATATTTATCCAATCAAGCCATCCATGAGGCTCAATTGCGACCTCATCGAATGGGCATCATTCAAACTTCCAAAATTCAATACAATCTCAACTTCCGGTTATCACATCAGGGAAGCCGGCGCCACAGCAGTTCAGGAATTGGCTTTTACTTTTGCCGATGCCTTTGCCTATATTGACGACCTAACCAGCAGAGGTCTCTCGATTGACGATTTCGCTCCAAGAGTCTCCTTCTTCTTTGCATCACATAACAATTTCCTCGAGGAAGTTGCCAAATTCAGGGCCGCAAGAAGAATCTGGGCAAAACTGCTCGAAAAAAAGTACCAACCAAAAAACCCAAAATCGATGCTCCTCCGTTTTCATACCCAGACAGGCGGCTCTACCCTCACGGCACAACAACCAGAAATCAATATCGTTCGCGTTGCTTTCCAGGCCATGGCGGCAGTGCTTGGTGGAACACAGAGTCTCCACACAAACTCTTTCGACGAGGCACTGGCGCTCCCATCGCCAAAATCAGCTACAATCGCGCTTAGGACACAACAGCTTGTTGCTTTTGAGTCAGGTGTGTGTGATGTTGTTGATCCACTGGCTGGTTCTTACTACGTCGAATCATTGACAAACAGGATCGAAAACGATGTTTATGATTATCTTGACAGAATAGAAAGAATGGGCGGCACTTTGGCCTGTCTGGAAAAGGGATTCTTCCAGAGCGAAATTGCCAAATCTGCATACCAATTCCAGATGGATGTAGAGTCTGGCAAACAGGCAGTTGTCGGCGTCAATAAATTCACAACCAGTGAAGAGCCAAAAGTTGACATCAGCAGAAGCGGTGTTGATGAAAACGAGAGAAGGGCAAAACTCAAGGCATACAAGGAATCCAGGGACCAGGACAAGCTTAAAGAGGCAATGGGTGCATTAAAAGAAGTGGCAACTGGAAAAGGCAATCTTATGGAACCAATTATCCAGTGTGTTGATGCACAGGCAACACTTGGCGAAATTTGCTGCATGATGCGCGAAATTTACGGCGAATACCAGGAGGGATGATATGACAGGTCTTTCACACATAGGAATAGCAACGACAAACATTGAAGAAGCAATGAAATCATGGTTGTTACTTGGTTTTCAGCTTATACATGTCACTGAAGTACCAGACCAGAAAGCCAAAATAGCCAAGCTGAGATATGACGGTTTGATAGTTGAGCTTCTTGAGCCCACTTCTGATGATTCACCTATAAAGGGGTTTCTGGACAAGAGGGGCCCAGGAATACACCATATTGCATTAGAAGTTGACGATGTCGACCATAAAATAGAAGAATTCCTGAATGCCGGAGTGAAAATGATTGATAAAAAATCCCGCATTGGAGCGGCAGGAAAACCAATTGCATTCATACATCCGTCTTCAGTTGGAGGAGTGCTTGTGGAACTGGAGCAAGACTAATGGGTAAAAAGCTCCTCTGGGGATTTGCCATCACGCTGGGGTTGATAGCCCTCATAATAACTGCTTTTGTACTTTTCAATCCAGGGGGGAAACCAAACAATCCCTATTCCCAACTTTATCTCACAGTTGTTCCCGTGAACAGCGAGAAACCAGACTGGGAAACCCTTAAAAAAGCCATTGAAGCCAGAGTGAGTTACCTTGGTGAATTAAGGTTTTTTGAAAATAAGGAAAGCTACGCGAGGGTAGTGGTTACTGGTTCAGAAGACCCGAATGAAATGGGATCAATGCTGCTTGTTCAGGGGAAAACGTTACTTATCACCGACAAGGGCCAAAAAATTGCAACTGATGATGAATTTCAATCGGCCATGCCAGTTTCTTTCAAAGAAAAAACTGGCACTTACGGGATTGCAATCCAGCTAAATGATACTGGAAAACAAAGGATCCTGGCAGCGCTAGGCGCCAAAGACAAAAAACCATCAAAAATCCAGCTTATTTTGGATGAAATACCAGTTGGAATAATGGACATTAAAGACATTGGTCAAGATGGCACATTGAGCTTTCATCTTAAAGATGGTATGAGAAAATCTTTTGCAGAGCTGCTCTCAAGGGTATTTATCACAAGGCTGCCATTCAAAATAGCAGGCATCGTAAACTCTTCCTACTTCATCGCCCCGCAATCAGATGTGGAATCACCATTAAACTTTGTCGATTTCCTTTATGAGGCCAGAATAGACAAATAGAATCTAGGGTGCTTCAACTCCAAAATGGGTTACAGAAAATCCTGTATCCAGGAGCCTGAAAACGAGCTGAAGCTGCTTTTTCCCTTGTGATGCCACCAATCTTGCCGGCTCCCCAGTAGCCAGGTTTGGAAAAGTATTTTTCCCAGCCATGTTCTCAGATGAACCGAAAACAACCTCGGAAACATTCCAACCTTCCTCTATAAGTTTTTTGTTGTACCATGCAACAGGGTCCTCGCCAATCTCAGAAAAAACCAGCGTTCCCTGTATCCTGGGCTCAAATTTTTCATTGCTGGTGGCAAAAGGCTGTTGGGTATCAGTGGTAATCATCCCGTGGCTATAGACGGGATAAATTGAGGGCACTTTCATAAGCTCTTTCTTTAATAATCCATTTGCAGTCCTTGAATCATAAGAGTTTGCAGAACCACAACCAGAAACAAATATTGCACAAACAAGAAGCACCAAACCCTTTTTCATCTTTCCTCCCCTTGCCTCTCTAAATATTCCCTGAACCTTGAAAGGGTGTCATTCATCTGCTGCAAAGTTTTCCCTGCTACTGCCTCTTCCCTGAATTTTGATGCGCCAGGAAGACCTTTCACATACCACGCCCAGTGTTTTCTCATCTCACTGACCCCGATTTTTTCACCCCTCATCTCCACCTCAAGACCAAGGTGCTCCATCATCACTGAGAACCTCTCTTTGAGAGGAATAGTTCTTTTGCCAAGTCCATCCATTTCGTCTCTAATCCACTCAAAAGCCCATGGCGCTCCAAGTGTCACCCTTCCCACCATTGCCGCATCTGCACCTTTATCAAGAACTTCCAGCACATCCTTGCCATTTTTTATGCCGCCATTGGCTATTACGGGTATCTTCACAGTCTGTTTTATTGTCCTGATATATTCCCAATCGAATGGGCCCACAAATCCCTGGCTAACATA
>Ga0116185_1000250_pt1 | contig 69479 bp, 53 predicted proteins | sample AD_JPNNA7_MetaG_FD_89754 | JGI IMG/M metagenome (GOLD analysis project Ga0116185, IMG submission 89754) | Active sludge microbial communities of municipal wastewater-treating anaerobic digesters from Japan - AD_JPNNA7_MetaG | ecosystem: Engineered > Bioreactor > Anaerobic > Digestate | place...
TATTGCCGAACAACAAAAAATCGCCGACTGCCTCTCCTCCCTCGACGACCTCATCGCCTTGGAGACCCAGAAACTCGACGCCCTCAAGACCCACAAAAAGGGCCTGATGCAGCAGCTTTTCCCGGTGTCGGACGAGGTCCCCGCATGACGCAGCTCATCCTCTACACCAGCGAAGACGGCCACGCCCACGTGCAGTTGCGGGCCCATCGGGGCACGGTGTGGCTCAGCCAGCGGCAAATGGCCGAATTGTTCGATGTCTCGCCGGACACTATCGGCCTGCATCTGAAAAACATCTACGCCGACGGCGAACTGCAACGCGCGGCAACTGCCGAGGAATCCTCGGTAGTTCAAACCGAGGGCGGGCGCGAGGTGCGCCGCTCGGTCACGCTCTACAACCTTGACGCCATTCTCGCCGTGGGGTACCGGGTGCGCTCGCCGCGCGGCGTGCAGTTCCGCCGCTGGGCCAGCACCGTGCTGGCGGAGTATCTGCGCAAGGGCTTCGTCATGGACGACGAGCGGCTGAAGAACCCCGACGGTCGCCCGGACTATTTCGACGAGATGTTGGCCCGCATCCGCGATATACGCGCCTCGGAGAAGCGCTTCTATCAAAAGGTGCGCGATCTCTTTGCCCTGGCCGCCGATTACGACAAGACCGATCAGGCCACCCAGACGTTTTTCGCCGCCGTGCAGAACATGCTGCTGTATGCCGTCACCCAGTGCACCGCCGCCGAAATGGTCCTCCACCGCGCAAACCCTGCGGATCCCCATTTCGGCCTGAGGGCCTGGACGGGCCATCGGGTGCGCAGGCACGACATTCTGGTGGCCAAAAACTACCTCACCGAGGAGGAAATCGACACGCTCAACCGTCTGGTGGTGATCTTTCTCGAAACCGCCGAACTGCGGGCCAAGCGGCAGACGGTGACCACCATGGCCTTCTGGCGCGAGAACGTGGCGCAGATCATCGTGGCCAACGGCTTTCCCCTGTTGGCGGGGGCGGGATCGGTGAGCCATGCCCGCGTGGAGTCGCACGTCACCCCCCTGTTTCTGGACTACGAGCAACGCCGCAAAACCCAAGAAGCCCAGGAGGCGGACGCCCAGGACGAGGCGGAGCTGAAAGCGCTGGAACACAGAATAAAGGATCGCAAGGAGGCGGAATCATGATCGAGCAAGACAAAAGGAAACTGGGGGCCACCCTCTGGGCCATCGCCGACCAACTGCGCGGCGCCATGAATGCGGACGACTTCCGGGACTACATGCTCTCCTTCCTTTTCTTGCGCTATCTGTCGGACAACTACGACGGGGCGGCGCAGAAGGAGCTCATGTCCGATTATCCGAAGCTGCCGCCAGGCGACCGTCGCCCCCCCTTGGCGGTGTGGTACGACCAAAACCCCGGCGATGTCGACGAGTTTGAAAAACAGATGCGCCGCAAGGCACACTACGTGATCAAGCCGGAGTACCTCTGGGGGAGCATCGCCGAGATGGCCCGGATCCAGAACGGGGAGTTGCTGCACACCCTGGAAAAGGGGTTCTCCTACATCGAGAACGAATCCTTCGACAGCACCTTCGCCGGTCTGTTCTCGGAGATCAACCTGAATTCGGAGAAGCTGGGAAAGGACTACGTGGCCCGCAACGCCAAGCTCTGCACCATCATCGGAGAGATCGCCGAGGGGCTGGCGCAGTTTTCCGCCGACAGCGACACCCTGGGGGACGCCTACGAGTACCTCATCGGCCAGTTCGCCGCCGGTTCGGGGAAGAAGGCGGGGGAGTTCTACACGCCGCAGCAGATTTCCAGCATCCTCTCCGGCATCGTCACGCTGGACAGCCAGGAACCGGCCACCGGTCGGCGCAAAAACCTCGAAAGCGTCTTCGACTTCGCCTGCGGCTCCGGTTCCCTGCTGCTCAACGTCCGCCGCCGCATGGGGACAATGGGCATCGGCAAGATCTACGGCCAGGAGAAGAACATCACCACGTACAACCTGGCGCGCATGAACATGCTGCTCCACGGAGTGAAGGATTCGGAGTTCCAGATCTACCACGGCGACACCCTCACCAACGACTGGGATGCGCTCCGGGAGACAAATCCGGCCAAGATGCCGAAGTTCGATGCGGTGGTGGCCAATCCGCCGTTCAGCTACCGATGGGAGCCCACCGAGGCCCTGGGCGACGACATGCGGTTCAAGAACCACGGTCTTGCGCCCAAATCCGCCGCGGACTTCGCCTTTCTGCTGCACGGTTTCCACTACCTGAAGCCGGAAGGGGTCATGGCCATCATTCTGCCCCACGGGGTGCTCTTCCGGGGCGGCGCCGAGGAACGCATCCGCACGAAGCTGCTCCAGGACGGCCACATCGACACGGTCATCGGCCTCCCCGCCAACCTTTTCTTCTCCACGAGCATTCCGGTTTGCGTCCTCGTGCTAAAAAAATGCAAGAAGCCCGACGACGTGCTTTTCATCAACGCCGCCGACCACTTCGAGAAGGGCAAGCGCCAGAATGTCCTGACGCCGGAGCATATCGAAAAAATTCTCGACACCTACCAACACCGCCGGGAAGAGGAACGCTACGCCCGCCGGGTGTCGATGAAGGAGATCGAGGAGAACGGCTACAATCTGAACATCACGCGCTACATCAGCACCCAGGAGGCGGAGGACCAAATCGATCTTCGGGCGGTTAACGCCGAACTGGTGGGGGTGACGCAAAAGATCGAGGAGGCCCGGGAGCGGCACAACGCCTTTCTCCGGGAGCTGGGGTTGCCCCCCGTGTAGTAGACGCGCCGCAAGGCCGTGTGCGGCGTAGGGGCGAAAAGAGCCGGCGGGAAGGTACGCGCTCCCGGCGTCCCGCTTCCTCCGCCCTCGGAGGAAGCCAGTCCTTGGAGAGGAAAGGAGAACATGCGATGAAAGCGCTTTCTGTGCGGCAACCGTATGCCACCCTCATCGCCACAGGTGAAAAGACCATCGAATGGCGGTCCTGGAAGACCCCACACCGCGGGGCGCTGATGATCTGCTCGTCAGCGTCCTGGGCGGAAGGGGAGTGGGATATTCCCAAAGAGGACCGGGATCAATTTCCCCGGGGTGTCACCCTCTGTATCGTGGATCTGGTGGACTGTCGTCCGTTCAAGAAAAAGGACCTGGAGGCCGCCTTCATGGAGGAAAATCCGGGGGGGTATGCGTGGGTTTTGGCGAACCCCGTGCCCATCGCCCCGAGGCCCATCAAGGGGAAACTCCATCTCTTCGATGTCCCGGCACCTTCCGAAGCGGGCGCAGAGGAACTTTGTTGAGGAGGGGGGGCTCGTCCCCCCTCCTCCTTCGGGTGATCTCCTTCCGGGCAATCCCGAAAGCCCCTAAGACGAAGACAGGGTCCCTTCCCGGCGGAGTGCTTCCAGCTGCTCTGGGGTGATCTCCGTGACGTAGAGAATCTTCTCGTCCGACTCCCCCAGGGCCAGCATCCTCCGGGCCGTGTCGATTTCCCCTTCCATCCGGCCTTCCGCCCAGCCTTCTGCCCGGCCTTTGCTGAAGCCCTTTTTTCCCATCAGGCTGACGTCCATCTCCCCCTCCTCCTTTCGGCGTTCCAGTTCTTCGTCCCACTCTTCCCATACCAGGCTGTCTTTGACGTTCATAATCCCTTCGATGAACCAGAGCAGAAACGCCGAGGAGGTTCCTCTTTACCTTGCTTTACATTGCCTTTCCAGAACTTTTTCTGTACCCTGGGGGGGGATGTCCTGTAGTAAATTGTTCGGGGGGTGGAGCCATGCGGTGTTTCATCAAGAGGTGTTCCCTCAGGACCCAGATCATGGGGGGCACGGCGGTTATTGTGGTGGGAGCTCTGGCGGTGTCTTTTTGGGGGAGCTATCTCACGGCCCGGGATCGGCTCCTGGAGAGCTCCGTCACCCAGGGTCAAGGGGCCGTCACCAGCCTGGCCCACGCCACGGAGAACACCTTGAAGCTCCTTCGCACGGCCTGTGCCACGAACCTCGACGTGAGTGCGGGGACCGTGGCGGGGGGGCGCCTCATGCCCAGCCGGTTCACCGTGACGATGGGTAAGTGGGTGCTCACCCCCCTTTCCCTTTCCACGGGCAACCTCGTAAAGATCACAGGAAACAACGCCCTTCCCGAGGAATGGGCAGCCCGCATGGGGGGGTGTTTCTCCCTGTTGCAGCCCGCCTCGGCGGACGGCGCCGTCGCGTTGGTGCGCGTTTCCACGTCGATCAAGGATGCCTCGGGGCAGTCCCTGATCGGTACGCCCTTGGAAGATGATAGCCCCGCCACGCCGGCGCTGGCCCGGGGGGAGAGCTTTTTTGGCCCGACGGAGATCCACGGAGAGCCCTTTTTTGGGGGGTATCGTTCGGTGAAGGGCAAGACGCCGGAGGAGCACGTCGTGGTCTTCGCGGGGGTTTCGTTGACGCCTTTGCTGCAATTCCTCCGGGAGTCGCACATCGGCGAGGGAAGCGAGGTCCGGGTCTTCGACGCCCACGGGCGAGAGCTGGGAAAGGGAGCCTCCCCAGAGGGGTCTTCTTCCCTGTGGGCGGCCCTGGAGCCCTGGAGGGCCAAAATAGCTCCGGGGGAGGTGGAATCTTTCTCCGAGGGCGAGGGCAAGGCCGCGCGCCAGGTGTTTGTCTTCCGGACGGATTCTCCGGAGTGGACCGTGGCGGTGACCATTCCTTCGTCGGTGATCACCGCCCCCCTGGTGGCCATGCGAGAGCGGATGCTCATCTGGGGCCTCCTCTCCCTGGGAGCCGGATTGGCCCTGGTGACCTTCCTGGTGGGACGCCTTCTGGCCCCCCTGCGGAACGTGGTGGAGACGGCCCACCGCGTCGCCATCGGGGACCTTAGGGTTAGCACCTGTGCCGACGAGGACGAAGGGAGCCGCAACGAGATCTGCGTCGTCCTTTCGGCCTTCGCGCGTATAGGTACGGCCTATCGGGACTTGGTGAGTCAGATGCAGGGGTTGCAAGAGCTATTCCAGGAACGGGGAGACGCCATGGAGCACATCAATGGCGAGGTGGTGGCATCCCTTCGAGAGGCCCTGGGGGCCGCCCAGGACATGGTGCGCACCGTGGAGAGAGTGGTCCAGGGGGCCGATGGGACAAAATCCCGGGTGACCTCCGTCACCCAGGCCTCCCGGGAGGCTTCGAGCCTCGTGGCGGGCCTATCCCGGGAGTCGGAAGAAGTGGCCCGGGAGACGTCCGCAAATGGGGAGGCAGTGCGGGCGGTGGCGGTGGGCATCCGCGAGGCGGGGGGGGCCAGCGTCCGGGTGCGGGATGCCCTGGGGGCTTTGGAGAGCTCCGTGGAGAGCATTTCCCGGTTTGTGGCCACCATCCAGGGCATTGCGGACCAGACAAATCTTTTGGCGCTGAACGCCGCCATCGAAGCCGCCCGGGCCGGAGAGGCGGGGCGGGGCTTTGCCGTGGTGGCCGAGGAGGTGCGCAAGTTGGCGGAGGACTCCAATGGGGCTTCTCGCCAGATTCAGAGCGTCATCGAGGAGATTAGGGCCCGGACGGACGAGACGGTGAGGGACACGGAGCGCGTCACGGAGCTCATCGCCGGGACGGAGAAAGACTCCCAGGAGACCGCCGAACGCATTGGGGAGATCGTGGCCCACGTGTCGGCCATTGCCGAAGGTATTCGATCCATCGCCGCCGTGACCCAAAACCAGCTCGCTGGCAACGAAGCGGTGGAAAACGCCATGGACATGATCCATCGCCAAGCGGGGGAGGGGCAGCGCGCCGCATCCCGGGTGGAGCAGGTGTCTCGCCAGGTGGCGGGGCAGATGGATCATCTGGAAGAGATCCGGCGTCAACAGGGCGATGTCCTGGAAGATCTGGGCCGGGCCCTGGCAGGATACGTGCTGGACGATGCCTCGGAGGTTCGGGCGTTGGAGGAATAAGCCCTGGGTCGGGGAAGGGGGCTCGTCCGCACGGGCGCGCCCCCTTCCGGTCGTTTGCCCCCAGGGGTCCCCGGGAGCACTGGGGTGGCCGGGATGGGGGAGTCCGTTTTGGGGTCCGGGGACTAGGCCTCCCGTCGTAGGGAGGAAGCCTCCGGGGAGGAACGTCGGCTCAGGAGGAATGAATCCAGGGTGTAAAGCCCCAGTCCTATCCAGATGGCGCCGAAGGTCACTCCCCGGGTGAAGTCGAAGGTCTCGCCGTAGGCTAATACGCCCAGGGCGAAGGAAAGGGACGGGGCGACATACTGGAGGAGTCCCACCGTAACCAAGGGAATGCGGGCGGCGCCGAAGGCGAAAAGGAGCAGGGGCACCGAGGTGATGATGCCGGATCCGGACAGAAGGGCGTCTCGAAAGAGGGACCCCGCGCCGAAGCACTGCTGCCCCTGAAGGGCAAGAAAGCCCAGGTACGCCAGGGCGGGGGCGGATAGCAGGAGGGTTTCTACGAAAAGTCCCGGGATGGAACCCACGGGGAGCTTTTTTCTCATCAATCCATAGGACCCGAAGGTCACGGCGAGGAAAAGAGAGACCCAGGGCAAGGAGCCGTGGAGGACGAGCTGGTATCCCACCCCCAGGGCGGCGAGGGCCACGGCGGCCCACTGATAGGGGCGAAGGCGTTCATGAAAAAAAATCATGCCAAAGAGGACGTTCACCAGGGGAGTGATGAAGTACCCCAGGCTTGACTCCAGGATCCTCCCCGTGTTCACGGCCCAGATGTAGGCGAGCCAGTTGACGCCGATGAGGGTGCCGCTGACGGCGAGCCCCAGGGCGACGGAGCGCCGGGAGAGGGCGCTCCATACCTCGCCCCACCGGCGGGTGGCCGAGAGCATGATCAGGAGCACCAGCATGGACCACAGGATCCGGTGGCACAAGATCTCCAAAGGGGGAACCTCTTCCAGGGCCTTCCAGTAGACGGGGAGGGCTCCCCATAGGAGGAAGGCCCCCAGGGTGGCCCAAAATCCCGCTTGAAATTCGGAGGCGCGTTGCGTCGACACGATAGATCAAACTCCTTTCGTCCCCTTGGATCTCCTGGGGGTGCTTCGACCATTCCCGGGGAGGGGCGCTTGGGGCGGGGCCGTCGCTCCCCACCAGGGGGATCATTTCTCGGGGAATCTTTCTGGAAAAGGTATAGCTTAAAGGCCCCCCGATGTCCCCCTCCGAAGGAGGAGCTCTTTGAAAGCCAAAGCCCCATGGAGGCCCTCGGATCGAAGGATCCTCCCGGGAGCAGAGGCTTCTCATCGAGGGATGGGCCCTGGGGACCTCGGCGATGCCTCCCGAAGACCGTTTCTCCGGCCCCTTTGTGGATCTGGTTCCCGGGGCGCCGGGGGGAGGGACCGAAGGACGCGAGGGGCTTTTCTTGCCATTCCCTTCCCCCGGTCCTACAATGGAGCGAAGGGGAAAAAGGGACGTCCAGGGGCTTGCGAACGGCGAACAATGGTCCTGGGCCCACGGGGCAGGGGCCGGGATGTCTCGGGAAAGAGGGGGGGAAAGAGGTGGCGAAGGGAAGGGGGCTGGGACCGTGGATCCTGGGGGTGGTGCTGATCCTCGCTATCCCGGCCTGGGGGGTGGACATCGGCCGCTGGGATGGCCCCGACTTGGGGTTGGGCCTTTCCCGGGCCTTGGTGCGCTACCTCCTGGGATCTCCCGATGCGGTGGCGGGAAGGACTTGGGTCTACGTCGTCTCTGGCTCTCGGGAGATCGACCTGGGATTCGTGGATTTTTCCTCCGGGGACATGGTGTGCGTCGCTGCCCAGCGCTACCGCCCCGGAGGGGTCTCGGCGGTATCCCTGGTGGAGCTCCTCCAGCGCCAGGGCTTCGTCTCGGTGGTGGCGGACGGCCATCGATGGCTCTTGACGGGAGAGGATGGCTCTTCGGGGCAGGCGGCGTTTTTCCTGGTGCTCTCCCCTGATTTGGCGGAGTCTCCTTCTAGGGGCCCCCTGCTGGCGACGCTGGACGAGCGCCCTTGGCGGGCCCTGCTGGAGGGGGAGGATAGGGGGCGGACGGCGTGGGAGCGCCGCTTCGTAGCCATGATGGCTTGGCCTCGCCCCAGAGAGGGGGAAAGCCGTGACGGGGCACCCTGACCGGAGGAGAATGGAAAGCCTGCGGCGATGGCTTTTCCTGGTCGTGGTGCTGTGGGGAGCCCTGATGGGGGGCGCCGATGGGGCCCTGGCCTTGGCTCGGGTCTTTCGCTTCGACCACCTGGGAGTGGGGCAGGGCCTCCCTTCGGGGGTGGTGCAGGCCCTGCTCCAGGACCGGACGGGTTTTCTCTGGATCGGCACCCGGGGAGGGCTCTGTCGCTACGACGGTCGGGAGACCCTTTCCGTCCCCTTGGAGCGCCCGGGAGAGCCCCGGCGGAGGATGATCCGGGCCCTGGCGGAGGACGGCGAGGGATATCTATGGGTGGGCACGGGGGGCGACGGGCTGGTGCGCCGCCATCAGGCCTCGGGAGAGCTCACAGTCTTTGGCCGGGGACTCCCGGGGGGGCTAGGGGGGGACAAGGTCTTTTCCCTGCTGGTGGACGCCCGGGGGGTGCTTTGGGTGGGCACGGAAGGGGGGTTGGCCCGGTACGACCGGGTCCACGGAGTTTTTGAACCCTTTCCCCGCCCGGGAAAGGACGCCCTGGGATTGCCCTCGGCGCCGGTGCGGGCCCTGTGCGAGGACGTCCGGGGGCGCTTCTGGGTGGGCACCGACGAGGGGCTGGCCCTGGTGGACCGGGGCACGGGGGAGGTGCGCCTCTTCCGCCATGGGACGGGGGATCCCCGGTCCTTGGGGAGGAACGACGTGCGCGCCCTCTGTGCCGATGGGGACGGAGCCCTTTGGGTGGGCACGGGGGGAGCGGGGCTGGATCGCTTAGACCCTTCGGGGGAGTTTTTTATTCATCATCGCCCCGACCCCCAGGCCCCGGGACGCCTCGGTGGGGGCGCGGTGCGGGCCCTGTGCCGAGATGGCCGGGGCAACGTCTGGGTGGGAACCTGGGAAGGGGGGCTCTTCCGGTTCGACCGAGAAAAGGGGCGCTTCGAGGGTTTTCGCCATACCCCGGGGCGGGCGGGGAGCCTGGGAAGGAACACGGTGAACTGCCTGTTGGTGGACCGGTCCGGCTTGCTGTGGATCGGGTTGGAGGGGGGAGGGGCGGCGTCGCTGAACCTCCGGGCGGCGGAGAACTTTCCCCTGTACACCCACGACCCCGGCGACCCTTCGGGGTTGGCTTCTTCCATGGTCTTGGCCCTGGGCCGGGACTCCTCGGGGGCGGTGTGGGTGGGGACCGACCGGGGGTTGGACCGCATCGACCGCAGTTGGAAATCCGTGCGATCCTTTCGCCCCGACCCCCAGAGGCCCGACTCCCTGGCGGGGGAGTCCGTGCGGGCGGTGCTGGCGGACTCCCGGGGCTTCCTCTGGGTGGGAACGGCGGGAGGAGGACTTCAGCGCCTTTACCTTCCGGCCCTGGACCGGGGGGGATTTTTTGCCCCCCTGCGGCGCGACCCCCCCTTCAGACGCTTTTACCACGACCCCTCGCGGGAGAACTCCCTGGCGGATGCCGATGTGACGGTGCTGCTGGAGGACCGAGAAGGACTCCTCTGGGTGGGCACGGCGGGGGAGGGGTTGGATTGCTTCGATCCTCGCAAAGAGACCTTTACCCACCATCGCTACGACCCCGATGCCCTTTTTTCCCTGGGGGGAAACACCGTGACCTGCCTTTTGGAGGATCGCTTCTCTCACCTATGGGTGGGGACGGAGGGCACGGGGCTCGCCCGGTACGACCGTAGCACCGATCGCTTCGTGCGCCTGCGAGAGGACCATGGCACCCCTTCGGTGGGGACCCCTACTTGCCTTCTGGAAGACCGGCGGGGGCGGATCTGGGTGGGCACCGAGGGGGGGTTACGGCGCCTGGACCGCGCCCGAGGGGTGCTGGTGGAGGTCCCCGAGGTGCGCCCCCCGGGGGAAGACGCAGTGACGGGGATGCTGGAAGACGACACGGGATCCCTCTGGATCGCCACCCGAGGGGGGCTTTGCCGCTACTGGCCCGAGACGGGACGCTTCGAGGCCTATGGGGCCCGGGAGGGGCTCCAGGGGGAGGAGTTTAACTACGGCGCCTGCGTGCGAGGATCGGAGGGAGAGCTGATCTTCGGAGGCTCCGGCGGCCTCAACGCCATCCGGCCGGGATGGCTCCGGCGCAATCTCATGCCCCCCGGGGTGGCGATCACGGGAGTGGCGGTGGAAGGGTCTCCTCTGGATCCCATGACGTTGGGGTCTTTGGCCCCCGTGTCCCTGGGGCCCCGGGATCGATCGGTGACCTTCACCCTGGCGGCCCTGGATTTTTCTTCCCCGGAGCGGAACCGTTTTTCGGTAAAGCTGGAGGGCTTCGAGACCTCTTGGGTCTCCCTGGGATTTCGCAACGTGGTGACTTACACTAACCTGGACCCGGGATCTTATGCTCTCTGGGTCAAGGCCGCCAACGCCGACGGAGTGGAGAGCCCCCCGGAGCGCCTGATCCGCCTGACGGTCCCCGTGCCGGGGTGGCGTTCCTGGTGGGCGATCTCGCTCTACGCCCTGGGATCCCTGGGAATCCTGGGAGGGTACGGCTCCTTCCGGGTGCGCCGAGAGGAGCGGGTCCTCCGGGAGCAGCGGGAACGGGCCCGGGCCCTGGAAGAAGAGGTGGCCCTCCGGACCCGGGAGCTCCACGAAAAAAACGAGGCCCTGCGGCGGAGCGCCCAGATGCTCCAGATGGAGGTGGAGGAGCGCCTTTTGGCCCAGGATGCCCTGGTGGCGGCCAAGGATGCGGCGGAAAGCGCCTCCCGGGCCAAGGGGGTTTTTCTGGCCAACGTGGGACACGAGCTGAGGACCCCCATGAACGCCATCTTGGGATTCACCGATCTCCTGCTGGAAGGGGAGATCTCTCCCACCCAGCGCCCCTGGCTCGTCACCGTGCGGAGCGCGGCGGGGTCCCTGCTTCGCCTCTTGAATGACCTGTTGGATCTCTCCAAGGCCGAAGCGGACCGACTGGACCTGGAAGAAGTGCCCTTTGACCCTGCGGCGGTACTGGAGGAGGTGCGGAGCCTTCTGGAGCCCCGGGCCCGGGAAAAGGGGCTGGCCTTTTGCACGGAAGTGGACGCCTCGGTGCCCCCAATCCTCCGGGGGGACCCCTTTAGGCTGCGCCAGATCCTCACTAACCTGGTGGATAACAGCGTCAAGTTCACCGCCGCGGGGCATGTGGCGGTATTTTTGACGGCCCAGCCGGAGGGGGGGCGGGTGTGGCTCCGGGGTCGAGTGGAAGACTCGGGGGTGGGCATTTCCCCGGACCAGGTGGGTAGGCTCTTTGAACCCTTCAGCCAGGGCGATTCGTCCACGAGCCGCCGTTACGGCGGGTCGGGGCTGGGGCTCGCCATCGTCCGGCGCCTGGTGGATCTCATGGAGGGCTCCCTGGAGGTGGCCCCTCGGGAGGAGGGAGGGTCGATTTTTTCCTTCTCTCTCTCCTTGGGCCGAGAGGAAGGTGGGGGCGAAGGAAAAACCCATAAGGAGGGTTCTCCGGAGCTCGAGGGGGAGGCCCGGGCCCTTCCTCTGGGGCTCCGGGTGCCGGTGGCGGAGGATAACCCCCCCAATAGGCGCTTTCTGGAGGCCCTTTTGGGGCGTTACCAATGGGATCTCACCTTCGTGGAGGACGGAGAGGAGGCCTGGCGCCTCCTGGCCCCTTCGGGGGAAGGGAGCCTGGGTTCGCCCTTTGACCTGGCGCTGCTAGACGTGCAGATGCCGGGCAAGGACGGCCCCGAGGTGGCCCGGCTCCTGCGGGAGGCTCCGGGGGGAGATCGCCTTCCTCTGGTGGCCCTTTCCGCCGGGGCGGGGGAGGGGGAGCGGCGACGGTGCCTGGCCTCGGGCATGGACGCCTTTGCCCCCAAACCCCTCACCCGGCGGGCCCTGGAGGGAGCGGTGCGGGCCGCCCTGGGGCGCCGGGGCAAGGGCGGCGATTTTTTCGAGGCCCGAGATCCCGTTGTCGGAAGCTGGGGGGAGCTCTTCGAAGCTTACGAGGGGCAAGAAGGGGAGCTCCGCCGCCTGCTGGAGGACTTCCGGGGTTCCCTGCCGGGGGTCTTGAGGGCCCTGGAAGCGGGAGTGGGAAAAGAAGACCGAGACTTTCTCCTGCGCCGGATCCATCGCCTCAAGGGAAGCCTGGGGGCCTTTTGGATGGAGCGCTCCGGGGCCCTGGCTCGGGAGGTGGAAGGGGCCCTGAAGCGGGGCGACGACGAGGGGGCCCGGCGAGGGCTGGCCCTTTTGGCCCTTCGGAGTGAGGAAGAGGGGCGAGCCCTGGGGCGGGCCTTGGAGGATAGGAGGGGAACGCGATGACCCAAGGGGATCGGCGTCGACTGCTGCTGGTGGACGACGACGATGTCTTCCGCAAGACCACGGCGACCCGGCTTCGGCACCTGGGATACGAGGTGCGGGAGGCCTCGGAGGGAGAAGAGGCCCTGGGGGCGGTGTCGGCCGACCTGGACCTGGTGCTCCTGGACTTGGGGCTTCCCGACCGAGACGGGGTGGAGGTCCTGGGGGTGCTGAGCTCGGCTTGGCCCGAGCTCCCCCTCCTGGTGGTCTCCGGGGCGGAAGAGGTGGGCACCGCCGTGGAGGCCCTGCGGGGCGGCGCCTGGGATTACCTCCTCAAGCCCTTGGGAGATCGGGAAAGCCTCTCCCACGCCCTGGAGCGGGCCTTCGAGCGCCGGGACCTTTTGCGGGAAAATCGAGCTCACCGGGAACACCTGGAGGAACAGGTGGCCGACCGGACCCGGCGCCTTCAGGAGGAGCTCGCCGAACGGAGCCGGGTGGAAGAAGAGCTGCGCCGCAGCCAAGAAGACCTTCGATCCCTGGCGTCGGAGCTGTCGCTGGCGGAGGAACGGGAGCGGCGGCGGGTGGCCGTGGATCTGCACGATGGCGTGGGTCAGACCTTGGCATTACTAAAAATGAAATTTTCTCACCTGCGTCGTACGGCGGGGGAGGCCCTGCCCTCCAAGCCCTTCGACGAGATCGGGGCGTTGGTGGAGGAGGCCATTGCCAGGGTGAGGGCCCTCACCCTGGAGGTGAGCTCCCCCGTGCTCTACGAAGTGGGCTTCGAGGCGGCGGTGTCGGCCCTGGCGGGGAAGATGTTGGACGAACACGGCATTGCCTGGACCTTGCACGACGACTGGCAGCCCAAGCCTCTGGCCGAGGACGTGAAAGTCCTGCTCTTCCAAGTGGTGCGAGAGCTGCTGCACAACGTGGTGAAGCACGCCGAGGCCCGGCGGGTGACCCTTTCGCTTCGCCGGGAGGGAAGGGAGCTGGTGTGCACGGTGGCCGACGACGGCAAAGGGGGAGTCCGGGAAGAGGAAAGGCCCCAGGGCGGAGGCTTCGGCCTTTTTAGCATCCGGGAGCGCCTTTTCCACCTGGGGGCCCGCTTCGAGCTTCACTCCTCCCCGGGGGAAGGGACCACGGGGATCCTTCGGGCGCCCCTTCTCATCCCCCGAGAGGCGTCGAGAAAAGAGGAGGCGAGGCCCCCCATCCGGGTGCTCCTGGCGGACGACCACGACCTCTTCCGCCGGGGGGTTAGGGCCCTGCTGGAGCCCTACGCCGACCTGGATCTGGTGGGGGAGGCGGAAGACGGAGAGGCGGCCCTGGCGCTGGCCCGGGAGTGCCACCCCGACGTGGTGCTGCTGGATGTCTCCATGGGGCGCCACGGGGGCATCGAAGCTGCCCGGCGCTTTTCCGAAGAGTTTCCCAAAACGGCAATACTAGGACTTTCCATGCACGCCAACCCCTTCGTGGTGCGGGAAATGCTGGACGCAGGGGGAGCGGGATATCTGCTGAAAGACTGCGATCCGGAGGAGTTGGCCCGGGCGATCCGGGCCGTGGCGGCGGGGGAGGCGGCCTTCAGCGCCCCCGTGGCGGCGGCGGTGGCCGAGGACCTGGTGCGCCAGCGCCGCCGGGGTCAGGAAGCCCTGTCGGTCCGAGAGGAAGAGGTGCTCCGGCGCCTCGCCGAGGGAGAAAGCATCAAAGAGATCGCCGCCGCCCTGGGCATCTCCGCCAAGACGGTGGAAACCTACCGGGAGCGCATCGGCGTCAAGCTGGGGCTTCACACCGTGGTGGATATGACCAAATACGCCCTGCGCAAGGGGATAGTGGCGCTGTGAAAGGTGTGGCGGCGCCGGAGAGGGAGGAGCGATGGCCTCTTTTGTGTTGAAAATTTTTGGATGCCAGATGAATGTCTACGACGGAGACCGCCTGCGCACCGCCCTGGAGGCCGGAGGGTGGCGAGAGGGAGAGGAGGAATCCGCCGACGCAGTGATATTTCTCACCTGTAGCATCCGGGACAAGGCGGAGCAGAAGGTGTGGAGTGCCCTGGGGCGCTACGGCGAAAGATGGCGGGGCCAGGGGCGCCCCACGGTGGCGGTGCTGGGGTGCATGGCCCAGAGGGTGGGAGGAGAGCTCTTTAGGCGCTTTCCCTGGGTGCGGGTGGTGTCCGGCCCGAGGCACCTGGGGCGGATTCCCGAGGCCCTGGAGAGCGCCTTGAGTGAGAGGAGGCGCCATCTCCTGTTGGACGAGGATCCCCGGGCCCTGGAAGACCTCTGTGCCCCCCCCTTAAGGCGAGAAAACCCGTACAGGGCCTTTGTCTCCATCGCCCACGGCTGCGATAATTTCTGCGCCTACTGCATCGTTCCCCACGTGAGAGGACGGTTTGCCTCCCGGGATCCAGGGGCCATCCTGGACGAAGTACGATGCCTGGTGGCCTCGGGGGTCAAGGACGTGACCCTGGTGGGGCAGAACGTGAACAGCTACGGCACCGACCGGGTCGACGGGTGGACCTTTCCCCGGTTGCTCCGGGAGGCGGGGCGCGTGCGGGGGCTCTGGAGGCTTCGCTTCGCCACGAACCACCCCAAAGACCTCACGGAGGAGCTGGGGCGCACCCTGGCGGAGGGCCCTCCCCTCTGCCCCGCCCTCAACCTGCCCATCCAGGCGGGGAGCGATCGAGTCCTGGCCCTGATGAATCGGGGCTATACGGTGGAGGACTACGCCCTTCGGGTGGCGATGCTCCGGCGCTATCTTCCCGATGTGGGGCTCACCAGCGACCTCATCGTGGGGTTTCCGGGGGAGACCGAAGAGGACTTCCGGGAGTCCCTGGGAGCCCTGGAGCGCTTCCGCTTTGACCAGGTCCATACGGCGGCCTACTCGCCCCGTCCGGGCACCCAGGCGGCGTCCATGGCTCCGGCGGTGCCCGAGGAAGAGCGCTTCCGTCGCCTGGAGGAGGCGAACTCCCTCCAGCGTCGCATCGCCACGGAGATAAACCGAGACCGGGTGGGGCGCGTCTATGAAGTCCTCCTGGATGCCCCCGCCCCCCGGGGAGAGGGTTATCTCCAGGGGAGGACTCCCCAGGACAAGGTGGTGCTGGTGCGGGGGGAGGTGGCGCTGCTGGGCACCATGGGGGCGGTGCGGATCACGGCGGGAGAACCGTGGGGCCTCCGGGGAGAATGGGCTAACGAAGGGCCCCCGGGGGATGCGGGGGGCGTAGAAGGGGAGGAAAAAGCGTGAACCTATCGCCAAAAACGCGCCAAATGCTTGTTCTAGCGGGGGGGATCCTCTGCCTTCTGGTGGCGTGGATCCTGGTGGGTATCTTTGCGGGGCGCTGGAAGGAGACGGCTCCCACGTCGATGGCGGGGCCCGCCCTTTCGACGAAAGACCCCCTCCCCACCTCTCCACCCCTCACGGAGCTCGTGGTGTATCTCACCGGGGCGGTGCGTCGTCCCGGGGTCTTTTCCGTGCCCCCGGGGAGCCGGCTGGTGGCGGTGGTGGAGAAGGCGGGAGGGCTGGCGCCTGAGGCCGATGCCGAGAGGATCAACCTGGCCCAGCCCGTGGCGGATGGGGCCCATCTCCACATCCCCCGGCGGGGAGATCGGGAACGGCTGGCGGCCCTGGCGCCCCCGGGAGGAGGGGCGCCGACGTCGCCTGAGGACCCCGGGAGACCGGTTGACGTGAACTCCGCCTCGGCGGAAGAGCTGGAGAAGCTCCCCGGCATCGGCCCCAAGACCGCCCAGGCTGTGGTGGAAGATCGGGAGAGAAATGGCCCTTTTCGCTCCGTGGACGACCTGGGGCGCGTCAAAGGCATTGGCCCGAAGAAACTCGAAGCCCTGCGCCCCCTAGTCACTGCGGGACCCTGACCCATGCTGGGGATCATGCCCTCCATGCCGATCTTTCTTGGGTGGTGCGCCGCCTTAGGGGCTCTGGGGGGTGGAGTGCCTCCCCTGGGGGCCTGGGGGGTGGGGATGCTGGTCACGGCGGGGGCGATCTGGAGCACCGCCCTGGCCTTTCCCCGAAACTTCTGGGCGGTGGGATCGGCGGCGCTCCTTCTGGGAGCCCTGGGCGGTGCGGCGGTGGTGTACCGGGGGGCCTTTCCGGAGCGTCCGGAGGGGAAGATCGAAGGCGAGGGGCTGGTGACGGCGGAGCGCCCCTGGGGCGGTCGTCGGGCCGTGCTGGTGACCCTGCCCCAGGGAACTTTCCTGGCCTTCTCGTCGCCGGTGACGGGGCTCCGGGAGGGAGATCGGGTGGCGGTGACCGGCACCCTAGAGGCCTTCAGGCGCTCCCCTGGAGGGTCCTTCGACGCCGAGCGCTACTGGAGGGCCCGGGGGGCCAAGGGGGAGCTTCGGGGGGCCTCCTGGACCCTGCTCCCCCCGGAGCGCTGGTCCCTGGCGGCGGTGCGCTCCTCGCTGAGGAAAAAGATCCTCCTGACCCTCCCCCCTCTCACCCGGGGGTACCTCCTGGCGGCCCTAGTGGGGGTCTCCGATCCGGACCGGGCGGCGGTTCATCGCCGGGCGGGGACGGTGCACCTGCTTTCGGTGTCGGGGTTTCACGTGGGGCTGGTGGGGCTTTTTGGGGCCCTGATCTTCCGGGGACGGGGGCGATGGGTCTTATCCAGCGTTCTCATCTGGGTTTACGTGGCCCTGGCGGGGGCTCCTCCCAGCGCGGTACGGTCGGCGGTGATGGCCCAAGGGGCCCTCCTGGGGTGGACCCTGGGGCGCCGAGGGGGAATAACGAACGCCCTGGCGGTGGCGGGAGGGGGTATGCTGCTCTGGAATCCCTGGTATTTCTGGGACGTGGGGTGGCGCCTCTCCGTCCTGGCCACCCTGGCCCTGGCCCTTTTGGCGGAATCCCGCCTTCCCCACCGGGTGGCGGGGATCTTGGCGAGCCCCGGGGCATGGATTGCCACGGCGGGGGAGTGCGCGGCGGTTTTTGGGCCGGTGCCCCTGGCGGGGTTGGCGATAAACCTGGTGGCCCTCCCCGCCTTCGGAGTGCTCTTTCCGGTGGGGATCCTGGCGGGGTTGCCCTCCCTACTAGAGCTCCCCGGGGGGTGGGTGGGGGCCGACTTCGCCGAGGACTGTTTTGTCCTCTGGGAGGGGCTTTCCGACGCACTGGTGAGGCTCTTTCCCGGGAGCGTGACCGACGCCTGGATCCCCACGGGGATCGGGGCCTTGGCTCTGGGGACGCTGGGGGGGAGGGTGCTGGGCCTTCCCCCGGGACGCACCCTCTTTCTGGGGGCGGCGACGATGGCCTTTTGGGGGATGATAAAACTCATCTAGCCTCCGGAGCGGAGGGTTCGGGCCGATGTCAGGGTGGGGGCAAGAGGGGCAGGGGGTCCACGGCCTTGCCATTTTTTAGCACGGTGAAGGCCAGTTGAGCGGGGCCGGAGACCGGTGCCGGACCCACGGCGGCGAGGCGATCGCCCCGCCGGACCACCGCCCCTTTTTTGCAGTAGAAGACGCCGCAGTTGCCGTAGAACGTGGCGATGCCGTCGGCGTGCTGGAGGTACACCGCGTTGCCGAAGCCCTTCATCCACCCGGCGGCCAACACGATGCCCGCAGCGGCGGCGCGGATGGGGGTGCCTTCGGGGGCCTCCAGATGAAGAGAAGGGGATCCCTCCTGACCGAAGCGCCGGAGCACGGCCCCTCGAAGGGGCCAGGCCAGGGCCTCCTCTCCCGGGGTCTGGGAAGCGACGGAAAGGTGGGGAGAAGGGCGCCCCGGCGCCCCGGAGGGGCGGGGTAAAGGGGCCACCCGGAGCACCTGGCCCGGAGTCAGGTGCTGGGGGTCCGGCAGGGCGTTGAGCTCGAGGAGAAGGTCCACCGACACCTGATATCGTCGGGCCACGGCAAAGAGCGTGTCCCCCCCTTGGACGGTGTGGGTGGCGGGCCGGGGAGCGGGGAAGTCCTGGGGATCTCGGGCGGAAGGGACGACCTCCGGTCGGGGAGGAAGATCGGGGCTCGTGGCGCCCCGGGGCACCAGGAGGACCTGCCCCATGGCGAGGCGGGAGATGTCTTCCAACCCATTGATCCGGGCCAGGGCCGTGACGGAGGTATGATATCGCCGGGCCACAGCAAAAAGTGTCTCCCCCTCCTGGACGACGTGGCGTTCAAAGGCATCCGTCGATAGGGGGCGGGCGCCGCCGCTGGCGGCACCGGAAGGAGCGGCTCTTCCCTCGGCCTTTGCCAGAAGGATCGCCCCCAGGGCTACGAAGACGACGATGGCCTTGCATCGCACGGGATTTTCTCCCCCTTTCGTGGCTAAAGCATAGCACAAGGGGGAGGCGATGATAAGGGGTGGGTCGAAGCCGTGGCATAATGGAGGCCTTGAGGGGACGCCGAAGGCTCTTCGGGCGAGGACCGAAGAGGACAACAGTAGGAACGGGGGACGATTGATGCTTTTGGTGCTCGACATAGGCAATACCACCACGGTGTTGGGGCTCTACCGGGAAGATAGCTTGGTGCGATCCTGGCGCCTCACTTCGGAAAAACGCACGGCGGACGAGCTCTCCGTCTACCTGCTTACCCTTTTGGGAACCCTTCGGGTGGATCCCGAAGAGATCACCGGGGCGGCGATGGCCAGCGTGGTGCCCCCCCTGGATGCCCCCTGGAGCGAGGCAGTGACAGCCCTTTGCGGAGTGCACCCCCTGGAGGTCACCTCGTCGCTCGATCTGGGGATGCCCGTGTGCCTGTTGAACCCCGGGGAAGTGGGAGCCGACCGGCTGGTGAACGCCGTGGCGGGGATGGCGGCGTACGGCAAACCCCTCCTGGTGGTGGACTTCGGCACGGCGGTGAACATCGACGTGGTGGACGGGGAAGGGCGGTACCGGGGAGGGGCGCTGGCTCCGGGGCTGGCCGTGAGCATGGAGGCCCTCTTCGGACGCACCGCCAAAGTGCCCAAGGTGGCCCTGGCGCCCCCGCCCTTTGCCATCGGACGCTCCACCCAGGAGGCGGTGCAGTCGGGGATCATCTTCGGGTACGCTGGCCTCGTGGACGCCCTGGTGCGCCGCATGTGGAAGGAGCTCGGCGCCGAAGCCCCCGTGGTGGCCACGGGGGGGCAGGCCTCTTTGGTGGCGTCTTTTTCCGAGACCATCCGGAGTGTGGCCCCCGACCTCACCTTGGAGGGGCTGCGTCTGATCCACCGCAGACACCGAGGATGAGGCCCGTAAGGAGAAATAGGGGAGGCGAAAGCTGGTGACGCAGAAGGGAGTGAGGCCCGGGACGGAAAGATCGAGGCGTAGGGGCAGCGAGGCGGAAAAATCTCGAGATGGCACGGCAGAACATAAGGAGGATGTCATGAGAAAAAACCGAAGAATCTTGGCGTTGTGTGTGGTGGCCCTCTTGGTCCTGGTTCTGGGGAGCGTGGCGGAGGCCGCCCGGTTGACGGTGCTCCACGTGAACGACACCCATGGCCACGCGTGGCCCTTTGACCTGTACAACAACCCGGGAGTGGGGGGCTTCGCTCCCCTGGCCACGCTGATCCAAGAGATCCGCCAGGAGGTGGAGGCCCAGGGGGGGCACGTGCTCTTGCTCCACGCCGGGGATTTCAACACCGGCGTCCCCGAATCGGACCAAAACGATGCCATGCCGGACATCGTGGCCATGAACATGTTGCGTTTTGACGCGGTGGGGCTGGGAAACCACGAATTTGACAAGCCCCGGGAGGTGCTGGACCGACAGGGACGGTTCTTGGATTGCCCCCTGGTGAACGCCAACATCCTCACCGGCGAAGGGAAACAGGCCTTTGCCCCCTACATCCTGAAGGACTTTGGCGACGTGAAGGTGGGCCTCTACGGCCTCACCACGGAAGAGACCTCCAAGCTCGAACCCACCTATCTGGGGGATTGGAAGTTCGAAAACGCCGTCGAGACCTCCAAACGCATCGTCGGGGAGCTTAAAAAGAGCGCCGACGTGGTCATCGCCCTGGCGCACCTGGGTTGGGCCGAGGCCCCCGCAGCGGGGTACACCACGTCGAAGATGCTGGCGGAGGCCTCCGTGCCCGGGCTTGACGTCATTGTGGACGGCCATTCCCACACGATCTTTGAGCAGCCCCCCCTCATCGGCACCACCATGGTGGTGTCGGCGGGGGAGTGGACCCAGTACCTGGGGCGCCTTGACCTGGTGGTGGAGCAGGGGACCATCGTCGGCCGGACGTGGCGCCTCATCCCCATCAACGCCAAGACGGTCACGGGCAAGGATGCCGAGGGCAAAGACGTCTTGGGCTTCGTCGACAAGGAGATCCCCGCCGACAAAGAGGTGGAGGCGGCCCTGGGATATTTCCTGAAAATCGGTGCCGAAAAGCTCGCCTTGGTGGTGGGAGAGACCAAGGTGCTCCTGGACGGAGAGAGGAACAACGTGAGGGCCCGGGACACCAACCTATCCAACATGGTGGCCGACAGCATGCGGTGGAAGACGGGGGCGGACATCGCCCTGATGAACGGAGGCGGTGTGCGGGCCTCCATCCAACCCGGCCCCATATCTTATCGCGACATCCTCACGGTGATGCCCTTCGGCAACACCCTCTACGTGATGGAGGTCACGGGGGAAGAGATCCAAAAGCTCCTGGACTTCGTGGTGACCATCCCCGAGGGCAAGGGAGGATGGCCCCATTTCTCCAACCTGACCTTTGCCGCTAAAGACGGCAAGGGCGTGGACGCCAAGGTGGGGGGGGAGCCCCTGGATCCGAAGAGGAGCTACAAAATGGTCACCATCAACTACCTCGCCATGGGGGGTGACGGCTACGAGGTCTTCAGAGACGCCGTGGCCCGGGGAGGATACGACACGGGATTCGTGGATGCGGCGGCCTTCCAGGAGTTTTTGGCGGATCAGAAGGTCATAGAGAACTGGGACGACAGCCAGCGCTACGTGCGCTAGGCGCCTTGGGCCGGAGGGGCCCCCTAAGGGGGCCCTCCGGCGGGCCGTGAGCCGAAACGCGGGGAGGAAAAGGTGAAAAACACGATGCCGCCGGGCGGTCAAGAAGTGGGGAGCGTGGCGGTGGCAAATCCTCTGTGGCTCGCGCCGCTGGCGGAAATCAGTGTGCCTGCGGTGCGAGCCCTCTTCAGGAGGATGGGAGTGGGGCTCACCCACACGGAAATGGTGAGCAGTTCGGGGTTGTGCCACGGGAACCGGGCCACCTTGGCCATGCTTCCCCGGAGGGGTGAGGCCCCCGTGGTGCTTCAGCTCTTCGGGGACGAGGCGGAAGAGATGGGGCGAAGCCTGGAGATCGCCCTGATCCGGGGGGAGCGTCCCCAGGCGGTGCAGATCAACATGGCCTGTCCCGTGAGGAAGGTCTTCCGCCGGGGGGAGGGGGCCCGACTTTTGGAGCGTCCCGCCGTGGCGGAGGCCATGGTGCGGGCCCTCGTGCCCTTTGGCCTGCCGGTGTGGGTGAAGACCCGGCTGGCGGGACGGGGGTGTCCCCTCTCCACGGGGGACTTCTGCGACGTGCTTTTTTCCGCCGGAGCGTCCTGCGTGGCGCTCCACGGGCGCACGGCGGCCCAGATGTACGAGGGTACGGGGGACCGGGATGCCGTGGGGGCCGTGGCGGCGCGCTTTCCCGGCCGGATCGTGGGTTCTGGGGACGTCTATGCCCCCGAGGATGTCCAGGACTATCTGTCCCGGGGGTGCGCGGCGGTGCTCTTGGCCCGGGGGGGCGTGAGGGATGTCTACAGCACGCCGAAGATCCTCCAGGCCCTGGGATACGGCGGAGCGCCGGAGGTCTTGAACCCCACCCCCGCCCAGCGGGTGGCGACTCTGATGAATTTGGCCGACGATATGGCGGAAGAAGTGGGAGAACGGGGGGCCATGATCTTGCTCCGGCGCTTCCTCTCGGGTATCTTTAAGGGACTGCCCGGGGCGACCTTTCTGCGCCGGAGCATCGGCACCGTCACCGACCGCCCCTCGCTGGAAAGCGTGGTGCGAAGATGGGAGCAGGTACTAGTTGAGGGAGGCACAGACCATGGAGGATCAGGAACGGTTGCAGGCTGAGGGAGGATCCCAGGTGCCCGAGGAGGAAATCCTGGCGGCGCGCAAGGAGAAGCTCCGGAGGCTCCGGGAGGAGGAGGGGTACGATCCCTACCGCCCCGAGCGCTTCGAGCGCAGCGCCCATCTTGCGGAAATAAAGCGGCGCTTCGACTCCCTGACCGTCGATCAGCACGGCACGGAGAAGCTCACCACGGCGGGAAGGGTCATGGCTCTGAGGAAGCACGGCAAGGCGTCTTTCATCACTTTGGAGGACGAGGGAGATCGCATGCAGCTCTACTTCCAGTTCGATGCCCTGGGAGAAGAGGCCTACACGTTCTTCAAAAAATGGGTGGACGTGGGGGACTTCCTGGGCGTGGAGGGGCATCCCTTCCGCACCAGCCGGGGAGAGCTCTCGGTTCAGGTGGAGTCCTTTTCCCTCCTCTCCAAGGCTCTGCGCCCCATGCCGGAGAAGTGGCACGGCCTGAAGGACGTGGAGGTGCGCTATCGTCAGCGCTACGTCGACCTTTTGGCCAATCGGGGCGTGCGGGACACCTTCCGCAAGCGTGCCACCATCATGGCGGCCATCCGGGCCCTCATGACCCGCACCGGCTCCCTGGAGGTGGACACCCCCATCCTGTCCCACCTGGCGGGGGGGGCCAATGCCCGCCCCTTCGTCACCTTCCACAACGCCCTGGGGCTCCAGATGTACATGCGCATCGCCACGGAGCTCTACCTCAAGCGCCTCATCGTGGGGATGATGGGTCGGGTCTACGAGATCGGGAAGAACTTCCGGAACGAGGGCGTGGACACCATGCACAATCCGGAGTTCACCGCCATGGAGGTCTACTGGGCCTATGCGGATTACGAAGACATGATGACCCTCTGCGAGAACATCGTCGTGGCGGCGGCGGACTCCGTGGGGGGGCGCACCGTGACCTACCAGGGCAAAGAGATCTCGCTCCATCCCCCCTTCCGGCGGGCCACCATGAAAGAACTGGTGAAAGAGCATGCGGGGGTCGATTTTGACGCCATCACCACGGACGAAGAGGCCCGAAGGGCGGCCCGGGCCAAGGGGATTCCCGTGGAGGGGCACGAGAGCCGCTTCCTGCTCCTCGCCAAGCTCTTTGAAGAGTACGGAGAAAAACACCTCATCCAGCCCACCTTCGTGCTCCAGCACCCCGTGGAAATATCGCCTCTGGCGAAGCGCAATCCCGAGGCCCCGGACTACACCAACCGCTTCGAGCTCTTCATCAACGGCAGCGAAGTGGCCAACGCCTTCAGCGAGCTCAATGACCCCCTCGATCAGGAGGAACGCTTCCGAGATCAGCAGCGCAAGAAGGACGCGGGGGACGAAGAGTCCCACCCCTTCGACGAAGACTTCGTCACCGCCCTGGAGTACGGCCTTCCCCCCACGGGGGGGCTCGGCGTGGGCATCGATCGGCTGGTGATGTTCCTCACGGATTCCCGCTCCATCCGGGACGTGATCCTATTCCCCGCCATGCGCCCCCGGGAGGCGTGAGCGCGGGACGGAGAGCCCTTTGAGATAAGGACCGGCGATGGGCCAGGAGTGGAGAAGCGAGGTGCGACGGTGAACGACGAAAAAGAGCTGCGACGTAGAGTGGAGGCGTTGCGGCGGGAGATTATCCACCATGCCCACCGGTATTACGTCCTCGACGCCCCGGAAATCGCCGATGACGCCTATGACGCCCTCATGATAGAGCTTCTGGCCCTGGAAAGGGACCACCCCGAGCTACAAGACTTCGGATCTCCCACGGCCCGCGTGGGAGGAGCCCCCCGGGAGGGTTTCGTCAAGGTGTCCCACCCGGAGCCCATGCAGAGCCTGGACAACGTCTTTTCCCTGGAGGGCCTCGGGGATTTCCTCGACCGCCAACGGCGGATCCTGCCGGATCTCTCGGGGGGATACGTCTGCGAGCTGAAAATCGACGGCTTGGCGGTCTCCCTGCACTACGAGAACGGGGTCTTCGTCCGGGGGGCCACCCGAGGGGATGGCACCGTGGGAGAAGACGTCACGGCGAACCTGCGCACGGTGCGCACCGTGCCCCTGACGCTGAGGGAGTCCCTCCCCGGGGCCCTGGAGGTACGAGGGGAAATATACATGCGGAGCGAGGATTTCGCCGCCCTCAACGCGGAGCGGGAGGAGGCCGAAGAGCCCCTCTTTGCCAACCCGAGAAACGCGGCGGCGGGGGCCTTGCGCCAGTTGGATCCCGCCGTGACGGCGTCCCGCAGGCTGTCGTTTTTCGCCTACGCCGTGTCCTTCCCGGAAAGGCGGGGTCTCGCCACCCAAAGAGAGCTCTTGGAGGCCCTCCGGCGGTGGGGTTTCGCCACCCAGGGAAACGAAGTCCTCGCTTCGAACCTGCGGGAAGTGGGGGCCTACGTGGAACGGTGGCGGGAGGGGCGCTTTTCCCTGCCCTACGCCACCGACGGCGTGGTGGTGAAGGTGGATCGACTGGAGCTCCGAGACCTCTTGGGGAGCACCGCCCGGGCCCCCCGGTGGGCCGTGGCCTACAAGTACCCCCCCGAGGAGAAGACCACCCGGGTGCGGGACATCGTCATTTCCGTGGGGCGTACCGGGAGTCTCACCCCCGTGGCGATCCTGGATCCTGTGCCCTTGGCGGGGACGGTGGTGCAGCGGGCGAGCCTGCACAACGCCGACGAGGTGGCCCGCAAGGACGTGAGGATCGGAGACCGGGTGGTGGTGCGCAAGGCCGGGGAGATCATCCCCGAGGTGGTGCGGGTGGTGTCCGAAGACCGTTCTGGCACCGAGATTCCCTTTGTCATGCCCCCTCGCTGCCCCGTCTGCGGCACCCCGGCGGTGCGCCTCCCCGAGGAGGCCGCCACCCGATGCCCCCGCCGATCTTGTCCCGCCCAGATCAAAGAGGGGCTGCGGCACTTCGCCTCCCGAGGGGGGCTGGATATCCGGGGATTGGGAGAAAAAATCGTGGATCGCCTGGTGGAAACGGGGCGGGTGAAGGACCTGGCCGACCTTTTCGACCTCTCGGCGGCGGAGCTGGCCTCGTTGGACCGCCTGGGAGAAAAGTCTGCGGCCAACATGATCCAGGCGCTGGAGACATCCCTGGGGCGCCCCTTGCCCCGGTTGCTCACCGCCCTGGGGATCCGCCACGTGGGCAGTCGGGTGGCGGAGCTTCTGGCGGATCGTTTCCGCAGCGTGGAGGCCCTCACCCGGGCCACGGAGGAAGAACTCGCGTCGGTGGATGGAGTGGGCCCCCGCATCGCCGCCTCGGTGAGGGCCTTCCTGGACTCTCCGGCAAACCAGGAAACCCTGCGGCGCCTGGCTTCCCGGGGCATGGCCCTGGCCCTTCCCGAGCCCGAGGCCCCTCTCGCCGAAGGACCCTGGAAGGAGGAGCGGGTGGTGTTCACCGGCGAGCTCCGGACGCTCACCCGCACCGAGGGCGAGGCCCTGGTGGCCTCCCTGGGGGGGCGGGCCCTGGGGAGCGTGAGCTCCAAGACCACCCTGGTGGTGGCGGGGGAAAACTCCGGCAGCAAGCTTCGCAAGGCTCAAGAGTTGGGCATTGCCGTGGTGGACGAGGAAGAGTTCCTGGCCCGGGTGCGGCGGGCGCGAGGTGAAAAGTCTCCTGGCCCCCGAGACGGGGCGTCGTAGAGGAAGGCTGCTCCGAAGGTTTCCAAAGCGCCACCGGCGTCGGCGGCGGCGCTTTTTTCCCGGAAGGACTCCGGTGCCCTACGGGCGTTTAGGCCGCCCCCGGATCGGCCGGGGCGCGGGATGCGGTTCATCGGCGAAAAGGGGGGGGAGATTTCATGTCAGGTAGGGCCTACGCCCTGGCCCTCTCGGCCATCGGCGTGTGGAGTTCGTTGGCTTTTCTGGGGTTGCGTCTGGCATCCGTTCCTCCCTTCCTCCTGGTGGGACTGGCCCTGCTGATCGGGTCGGGGTGTAGCGTGCATCACTTTCGTCAGTGGCGCGTATCTCCCAAGCTTCTGGCCCTGGGGGTTTACGGCCTCTTCGGCTATCACCTGTGCTTTTTCCTGGCCCTCCGCCTGGCCCCTCCGGTGGAGGCGAATTTAATGAATTATTTGTGGCCCTTATTCACCGTGATCTTTTCCCCTTGGATCCTGCCGGGTTACTCTCTGAGGCCCCACCACCTGGGGGCGGCCTTCCTGGGCATGACGGGGGCAGCCCTCATCGTCACCGGGGGGTCTTTTGTGAGCTTTCGGAGCGAGTTTTTGCCGGGCTACCTTCTGGGAGGGGGAGCGGCCTTCATCTGGGCGACCTATTCCCTCACGACGAAGCGCCTGGGGGGGTTCCCCAACGCCGCCATCGGGGGATTTTGCTTCGCCTCCGGGGTGCTGTCCCTGCTGGTGCACGTCCTTTTGGAAGAGCCCTATATCCCCACCCTGGGAGAACTCCCCTCCCTGGTTGCCCTGGGGCTGGGACCCATGGGAGGGGCATTTTTTCTGTGGGATGGGGCGTTGCGCCAGGGCGATCCCCGGATCATCGGGTCCTTGGCCTACCTGACGCCGCTGCTATCCACCCTGCTATTGACCTTTTCGGGGCGAGGCGAGTTTACTCCGATCGCCGCCGGGGCCATGGGGTGCATCTTGGGGGGAGCCTTTCTGGGCACCTGGGGGACTCGAGGAAAGGGCGCCCCTTCTCCCTAGGGCTTTTGGCCGCCGGGGTACCCTCGGGTCTTCCGGAGGAGGCGGGGGGGAAGACCCCGTACTTTTTGGGAACGAGGTGACGTCATGCACGGGAGATCGGAGCCGGAAGGGATCGTTTCGCCGGAGGAGGTGCGGCGCATCGCCGCCCTGATTCAGTTGGAGGTGGGCGACGACGAAGCGGAGGACCTGGGGAGGCATTTCCAGAAAATCCTGGGGTATTTTGCCCGCCTTCGGGAGATGGATCTGGAGGGAGTGGAACCCTTTACCCCGGGAGAGCCTAGCATCGCCCTCCGAGAGGACGTGGAAACCCCTTGGGAGGAGAGGGGAGAGGTGCTGGATCGAGCCCCCTTCCGGGAGGGGGATTTTTTCCGGGTGCCCCGGATGGAGCGGGACGAGGAGTCCCGAAGGGAGGGCGAAGGTCGAGCCGGATCCGGCGAAGGGGGACATCTCCCGCCGGGGTCGTGCTCCGCCGACTGAGGGAGGAACGACATGGAACTCTGGGAATATTCCGCTTGGCGCCTGGCGGAGTTTGTGGCGCAGGGGCAGCTGTCCGTGAGCGAGGTGGTGGAGGCCCACCTGACGCACATGCAGTGGCAGGAGGGGACGTACCACGCCCTCATCACCCCCATGGTGGAAGCCGCCCGGGATCGGGCCCGGGCCCTGGATACCGCCCTGGCAGGGGGGGCGGACATCTCCCCGCTCTGCGGTGTGCCGGTGGTGATAAAAGACAACATCTGCGTCCAGGGATCTCCCACCACCTGCGGATCTCGCATGTTGGAGCGCTGGGTGGCCCCCTATAACGCCACGGCGGTGGACCATCTCCTGGGGGCCGGGGCGGTGGTGGTGGGGAAGGGCAACATGGATGAGTTCGCCATGGGGAGCTCCACGGAGAACTCCTTCTTCGGCCCCACCAAAAACCCCCGGGATCCGAACCGGGTGCCGGGGGGAAGCTCCGGGGGGAGCGCCGCCGCCGTGGCGGCGGGGTACGCCCCCTTGGCCCTGGGGAGCGATACGGGGGGGTCCATCCGCCAGCCCGCAGCATTTTGCGGCGTCCACGGTCTGAAGCCCACCTACGGCATGGTGAGTCGCCATGGCCTGGTGGCCTATGCCAGCTCCTTTGACCAGATCGGCCCCTTGGCCCGGGACGTGGGGGACCTGGCGGTGGCCCTGGAGGTGCTGGGAAGGGCCGACGACCGGGATCCCACCTGCTCTTCCCGTCCTAGGACCACCTACCTCAACGCGATACAGACTTACTCCCTGAAAGGGCGCCGCATCGGCATGGTGCGGGAGTTCGCTGGCAGCGCGGTGGATCCCGAGCTCCACGCGGCCATGGTGCACGCGGCCCGGATCTGCCAGGACGCGGGGGCCACCCTGGTGGACGTGTCGCTCCGTGACACCATCGCCTACGGCCTGGCGGCCTATTACATCCTGGCTCCCGCCGAGGCCAGCTCGAACCTCTCCCGATTTGACGGCGTGCGCTTCGGGTTCTGCCGGGAGGCCGAAGTCCTTCAGGAACAGTACCGGCGCACCCGGGGGGAGGGGCTGGGCCCCGAGGTCAAACGACGCATTCTCACGGGGACCTACGTGCTAAGCTCGGGATATTACGACGCCTACTATGCCACCGCCCAGAAGGTGCGGCGCCGGGTGGCGGAGGAGTTCGATGTGGCCTTCCAATCGGCGGATGTGGTCTTGCTCCCCACCTCTCCCCGGCTGCCCTTTTACTTCGGGGAAGTGGGGGACCCGATGGCCATGTACCTCATGGACATCTTCACCGTTCCGGCGAACCTGGCGGGGCTTCCAGCCCTGTCCCTGGCGACGGGATCGGGACGGGACGGCTTGCCCCTCTCCGTACAGCTCGTGGGAAGGCCCTGGGGGGAGTTCGACCTGTTGGGAGTGGCGTCGATCCTGGAAAAGGCCTTCGGGGCGCCGCAACCGATCCAGGGGACGGGGGGGAAATACTCATGAGAGAAGAGCTTTCTCCGGTCATCGGCCTAGAGATCCACGTGCAGCTCGCCACGGGCACCAAGATCTTCTGCGGGTGCTCCACGGACTACATCGGAGCCGTGCCCAACGTCAACGTGTGCCCCGTGTGTCTGGGCCTTCCTGGAGCCTTGCCCTCATTGAACGCCCGGGCCGTGGAGCTGGGAACCCTGGCGGGATTGGCCCTGGGGTGTCGCATCCGCCTCCGGTCTCGCTTTCACCGAAAGAACTATTTCTATCCCGACTTGCCCAAGGGGTATCAGATCAGCCAGTATGACGAGCCTTTGGCGGAGGAGGGATTCATCGACGTGGCGGATGAGAAGGGCGGGACGCGCCGGATCCGCATCCTCCGGCTCCACCTGGAAGAGGATGCGGGAAAGCTCGTCCACGGAGCGGGAGACGGCCGTCTGGAGGGAGCATCCTGCTCCTTGGTGGACTGCAACCGGGCGGGGGTTCCCCTGGCGGAGATCGTCTCCGCCCCCGATCTCACCTCTCCGGCCATGAGCCGGGAGTACGTCCTGGCCCTGAGGCGCCTGGTACGCCACCTGGGAGTCGGGGACGGAGATATGGAGGCGGGGTCACTCCGGGTGGATGCCAACATCTCCCTGAAGGGGCCGGGGGAGTCCGGGGGAGAGCGGGTGGAGATCAAGAACCTAAACTCCCTCCGGGCCCTGGAGCGATCTTTGGAATACGAGATTTCCCGGCAGAGAGATCTGATCTCCCGGGGGGGAACAGTGGCCCGAGAAACCCGGCATTGGAACGAGGTCACGGAGCGCACCCTGGGGACCCGGTCCAAGGAGGAAGCCCAGGACTACCGCTACTTCCCCGACCCGGACCTGCCCCCCTTGGTGATCACCGAGGGCTTCGTGGAGGCCTGTCGGCGGCGCCTACCGGAGCTTCCCGACGCCCGGCGTCGGCGTTTCGTGGAGGGCCTTGGCCTTTCGGAGGAGGAGGCGGCCGTCCTGGTGGAGGAACGGGGCGTGGCGGCGTATTTTGACGCCGCCGTGGCGGCGGGGGCTCCCCCTCGGCGGGCCTCGGCCTGGGTGCGCACCGAGGTGCTGCGGGTCCTTCGGGAGGAGCGCCGGGCGGTGGGGGCCTTCCCCGTGCTGCCGGACACCCTGGCGGCCCTCCTCCAGAGGGTGGAATCCGGAGAGCTCTCCACCACTGTGGCCCGGGAGTGCTTCCACGCCCTCCGCACCGAAGAGATATCCTTGGATGAGGCGCTGCGCCGCTTTGGCGGAGGAAAGCCCTCTTCGGAGGAGCTCGAAGCCCTGGGGCGTCGGACCCTGGAGGAGAACGTCGACGTGGTGGAAGAGATCCTCGGAGGGAGGGATCCCAAGGGGAAAAAGATCAAGTACCTGGAGGGGTTGATGATGCGGGCCCTCCGGGGACAGGAGACCCCAGAGGCGGTGCGGCGCACGCTGGAGGAGCTTATTTTTAAAAAATAACAAAGTGTCTATCGATGTTTTGGAGGAAAGATCGTCGGAAAGGATGAGATGTTTTGATACAAAACGTCATTTTTGACCTGGGGGGCGTGTTGCTTAAGTGGGAGCCCCTGGAGTACGTCCATCGGACCCTGGGGGGAGGGGCCCTGGCAGAGCGGATTTGTCGAGGAGTGTTGGAGGCCCCGGAGTGGCAAGACCTCGACCGGGGGGCCCTGGAGGAGGACGAGGCGCTGGAGCGCTTTCTCCAGCGTTTGCCGGAGGATAAAGAGGCGGTGCGGCGCATCTTCCCGGGCCTTTTCGAGGAGTTGCGTCCCATCGAAAAGCACGTGGCCCTGCTACCCCTCCTCAAGGCATCGGGAAAGAGGCTCTTCGTCCTTTCGAACTTCTCCCGCCGGGGGTACGCCTTCGTCTCCTCCCGGTACGACTTTTTCCGGCACTTCGACGGGGGAGTGGTGTCCTACGAGGTGAAGCTCCTCAAGCCCGAGCGGGAGATCTACGAAGCCCTCATCGATCGATACGCCCTGGACCCCTCGACCTGCCTTTTCTTTGACGATCGAGAAGAAAACGTGGCGGCGGCCCTGGACCAGGGCATCGACGCCGTGGTGGTACGCCATGAGTCCCAGGATCACCGGGGCATGGCCTGGCCCGAAGTGGCGTCCGACCGAGAGCTCCCCGGCACTTTCGACCTGAGGGAGGAGATGGGGCGTCGGGGGCTCCTATAGGGAAGGGGGCCGGAAGAGGGTTACCTGAGGATAACCCAGGGAGGGGGCGATGGAGGGGCGAAGGGGGCCCGAAGGGATCCGGCGAGATCCCGGAGGGGAGGGAGGAACGGCCGGTCTGGGTATCGAAGGGGGTTTTTTCATGCAAGACATCTCCGTCAGCACCGTGGCAGTGGTGATCCAGGTGTTGCTCTACGCCAGCGTGGCGTACATCGCGCTGAAGCGGTTTAAGTTCCCCTACACCATCGGGCTGGTGCTGATCGGCCTGATCATCGGAGCCGTGGTCAACATTTTCGGCATCCTACCAGCCTTTTCTCGGCTTCACCTCACGGGAAACCTCATCCTCTACGCCCTTTTGCCCGCCCTCATCTTTGACGCGGCGCTCAACATGGATGTCCAGCTCCTAAAAAAGAACATCGTGCCCGTGATGGTGTTGGCGGTGCCGGGGCTGGTGGTGGCCACTCTGGTCTCCGCCTGGCTCGTCGCCGCCTGGACCCCCCTCGGCATGGGGGCGGCTCTGGTCTTCGGGGCCCTGATCTCCACCACGGACCCCGTGGCGGTGATCGCCCTGTTCCACGAGCTGGGGGCCCCCAAACGCCTCACCATGTTGGTGGACGGCGAGAGCCTCTTCAACGATGCCACGGCCATCGTCATGTTCGCCATTGTGCTGGGGCTGGTCTCCTCGGGGGCGCCTTTTTCCGTGGGCACCGTGTTGTTGGCGGCGGTGGAGTTTTTTCTGGTCTTCATCGGGGGGCTTATGGTGGGAGTCGCCGTGGGGTGGGTCGTCATGGGGAGCATGCGCTTCGTTCGCGCCGACCCCCTGGTGCAGCTCACGCTCACCATCGTTTCTGCCTACCTCTCCTTTTTGCTGGCCCAGGGGGCCTTGGGGCTCTCCGGGGTCATGGCCAGCGTGGGGGCGGGGCTCGTCACCGCCCATTACGGTCGGGTGTACTTTTCCCGGGAAACCCGGGATTACCTGCACCATTTCTGGTCCTTTTCCTCCTTCGCGGCGAACAGTTTTGTCTTTCTCGTCATAGGCCTCACCGAAGTTTACCTATCCCGGGGTCACGGTTTTGGCGCCACGCTGTTCTACGCCCTGGCGGCCATCGCCGCCATCACACTGGCCCGGATCCTCATCGTGGGGGCCTCCTTCGGCATCTTGAACCTGACCCGGAACTTTCACCGGGTGAACTGGCGCGAGCAAGTGGTGGTGGTTCTCGGGGGACTCCGGGGAGCCCTTCCCATCGCCCTGGCGGTAAGCATTCTTCCCGCCGAGGTGGGGGGAGAAGAGAACCGACGCCTCATCGTGGACTTTACCCTGGCGGTGGTGCTTTTCAGCCTGTTGGTGCAGGGTACCACCATGGGATTGGTGTTGCGCCGTTTGGGCCTCATGAAGGAAGACCTGGTCGGAAGGATGGTCCGCCTGCGGAGCGCCATCGGCGCCTGGCGTCGCACGGCCCGAGCCCTGAGCTCCACGGTGGAGGGGGAGGAGACCTCCGTACCCCTCTTCGACGAGGTGCGGCGACAGTACGAGGCGGGGGTTCAAAGGATCCGGGGGGAATTGCAAAACATCGGCGAAGAAAGCCCCGAGGAAGCCCGCCGAGTAGCCTCCGCCCTCACCTGGCGCTATGTCCTGGCGTGGATGCGCTCCTCGGTGGAGTTCATGCATTCCGCCGGAGTGCTGGACGACCCCAGCGCCCTGGCGATTTACCTGCAGATCGAAGAGGCGGCGGATCGAAACGACCATGGGGAGACCCCGACTCTGGCCTTTCGCGAGCTGGAGGCGTCGGGAATTCAAAGGGCCTTTTTGGCGCTTTTGCGCCGTCACGCCCCCGACTCGGAGTTCTTCCGGAACTCCCAGGAAGAAAGGACGCTTTTCATGTCCTTGCTACGTCGTGGGGCCCCTCGGTCTCTGGTCTACGGAGAGCTCCGACGGGAGGCGGAAAGGAGCCCTCTGCGCCACGCCCTGGGGTGCATGGCCGTCGCCGTGCGGGCCCGGCTTCGGGTCGCTGAGGTCCAAGAGATGGTGGAAATGGATCCGGAGGTGGGAGAGCCCTTGATGGCGGCCCTTCAGGGCTTCGCGGAAGAGGCCCGGGCCTTCGCCCAGAGGTATCAGGAGACCCACCCGGATCACGCCGACGAGGTGGTCTGGAACGCCATGGAGCGCTACGCGGCGGCCCTGGCCCGGGGGGCCGTGGGAGAACTGAAGGGTTGGGGAATGATCGACGCCGCCGGGGCGGCCCTCCTGGAGTCCATGCCTTCCCCGTTCTCGGTGGAAGAGGCCCGCGCGGGGGCGGAGAGGGGATAGGAGACACTCCGTGGGCGACGGGGCCTTTCCCCAGGGGAAGTCTTCGGTGCCGTCGGGCCTGGCCTCAGGCGGGTAGGGGTGGTATATTATCATCGCGGTGGTCTCGGAGCCTCCTTAGGGTCGGGGGCTTCGGGCCCCGGGAAATCAAAACTCCCGACAGGGAAAAGAAAGGACAGTGGTAGGAGATGGTGCGAGGTTTCCGGGCGGTTTTTTTAGTCATGGCGCTGATTTTGGCGGTGGGGGGAGGGGCCTGGGCGGAAGACCCCGTTAAGGGAGGAACCCTGCTGTGGCGCGATCCTTCGGACGTGCCCACCCTGGATCCCGCCAAGGTCACCGATAACAGTTCCACTCGGCTGGCTCTCACCATCTTCGAGACTCTGGTGGAAAACGACCTGGAGGGCAAGGGAGTGCTCCCCTGTCTCGCGGAGCGGTGGGAAGGGAGTGACGGAGGCAAGGTATGGACCTTCCATCTGCGCCCGGGGGTGCGCTTCCAGGCCCAAGCGGAGGGACAGCCCACGGCCAATGGAGGCCGGGAGGTCCGGGCGTCGGACGTCAAGTACAGCATAGAGCGCCTGATCCTCACCGACTCCCCCCGGGCGTACTTCCTGGACATGGTAAAAGGATATCAGGACTTCATGAGCCGGGATGTCACCGGGGTCACCGAGTGGGCCGGGGTCAAAGTCATCGACGAAAAGACCGTGCAGTTCGAGCTGGACTACCCCTTTGCGCCCTTCGTGGCGATGCTCGCCTACCCCACCTTTTCCGTGGTGCCCCAGGAGGACGCGGAGAAGTGGGGGAAGGACTTTGGCTTCCACCCCGTGGGCACCGGAGCCTTTGCCTTCGAAAAGTGGGAGCATGATATCCGCATATCCTTGAAGAAGAACCCCGACTACTGGCGCACCGACGCCCGGGGTGAGCGCTTGCCCTACATGGATGGGGTGGAATTCGTGGTGGTCCCCGACGACGCTGTGGCCTACGAAGAGCTCAAAAAGGGCAACCTGGACGTCTTCTCCTACGTTCCCGACGAGATCTACCAGGATGCCCGGGAAAAGTTTTCCGACACCCTCAAGGAGAGCCCGGCCCTGGCGGTGTCCTACTACGGCTTCAACATGGCCAAGGAGCCCTTCGGATCCAATAAGGCCCTGCGGCAGGCGGTGAATTACGCCATCGACAAGAACAAGCTCAACGAGCTGATCTACGAGAACCGGGTGGTCCCCGCCGTGGGGGTACTACCTCCGGGCATGCCGGGGTACGACGTGACGGACATGAAGGGCTATCCCTACGACCTCGATAAGGCCCGGGCGCTGATGAAAGAGGCGGGATATGAGAAGGGACTGGAGTGCACTCTCCAGATCAACAACGTCCAGCGCCACCAGCGCATCGGCGAGGCGGTGCAGGCCATGCTGATGGAAGTGGGCATCACCATGAACATCGTCACTGTGGACTGGGGCACGCACATCGACGCCCTGGACCGGGGAGAGGTGCCCTTCTTCCGCTACTCTTGGATCGCGGACTACGCCGATCCGGACAACTTCCTCTATGTGCTCTTCCACTCCGCCAACGCGGGACCCAAGGGAAACAACTGCTTCTATAACAATGCCGAGGTGGACCGGATGTTGGACCAGGCCCGGGTGGAAGTGGACTGGAACAAGCGGGCCGCCCTCTACCACGAGGCGGAGAAGATCATCGTGGACGACGCCCCCTGGGTGTTCTTCTTCAATCCGGTGAACGAGCTCCTTAGCGTGCCCCGGGTGAAAAACATCAAGCTCCCCACCTTTGGGGCGGATTGGGCGCCGCTTTACGACGTGTGGCTGGCCCAGTGAGGCACCTCTGATATCAGGGGATTTAGCCCGGGATGGCCCCGGGGGTCTTTTGAGGGGGCTTTTCCCGTCGCGCCTAACCCTACTTTCGCACAAAAAAGACCTGAGCCTTTGCGAATACTGATTCTCACCAAAAAGTTAGGCACTACGAGATGCCCTCTCCCTCGGAGAAAAAGATCATCTTCGTAGTGCCCTTTTTGTTTCATCCGGTGGGCGGAATTCTTTCGCTGGAGGGCCGCCCGGAGCCCTGGTTCCGTCGCCTTCGGTCAGTCGCTCCGGTCATCCTCCGGGGGAAGGTCTTGGTCGTGGAGGATGGAACGGGAGATTCCCACCTCCACTTGGGACTCCGTTCCGGTCCCCATCGGGGCCTCGCAGGGTCCTTCCCGTACGTGCTCCATAGTTTTCGGAAGCGTGCTGCCTGTTTGTACGACGATGATCGGCGCCATGCGCTCTCATTCTTTATTAAAAAACTCAAAAGGATTGCGGGGCTTTGGGACGACGAAGATCCTAGAAGAGGTCCCAGATCTGTTTGCCTATGAGGACCGTGGTGACGGAAAGAAAGAGGGGGCGCACGTAGGCCACTCCCTTGGTCAGGGCCAGGCGCGTGCCCGCCAGGGCCCCCGCTACCATGCCGATGCCCATGACGAGCCCCGCCGTGTATTGGACGGAGTCCAACAGGGCGAAGGTGACGATGGCGGCGATGTTACTGGCAAAATTGAGCACCCGGGCATTCCCGGCGCCCCGGACGAAGTCGAAACCGAGCATCAAAAAGACGAACAGCAGAAAAGACCCCGTGCCGGGGCCAAAAAATCCGTCGTAGAAGCCCAGACCTAGGGACGCCAAGCCTCCCCAAACCCATACCCGGGGCGTGGGGCCCGCGTAGGTGGCGTGCTGCCCCCATTCTTTGCGGCACACCGTGTATAGCGCCACCAGCACGAGCATGACCAACACCAGGGGGCGCAAAAAGTCCGGGGGAACGCGGCGCACCGTCAGGACCCCCAGCACCGATCCCCCTAGGGAAAGGGGAAAGAACCAGCGGACGATCTCCATCTCCACGCGGCCCGATCGGAGGAAGGCGAGGGAGCTGGTAAAGCTGGAAATGACCCCGGCGAGCTTGTTGGTGCCCAGGGCCAGCTGGGGAGGAAGGCCCAAAAAAAGCAGCGAGGGGAGGGAGATGAGTCCCCCGCCGCCCACCACGGAATCTACGAAGGAGGCAAAAAATCCCGCCACCACAAGAAAAAGGGCTGTTCCCCACGTCAAAGGCTCCACCGGGCCACCATTCCTCTCCTAGCGACTCATCCTGTTTGGGCCTCTTCCGGGATAAAGGGGGCCCAGGCCTTCGCCCCCCCTCCCACACCATCAACATACGCCGGAAGGCCGAGGGGCACAAGAGCCAAGGAAGGGGAAAAGATCAAAGCCTTTCGGCGCTCTGGGGGCGACGGGATCCTTATGCCATGGGCGGTCGATCTTCCCGGGGAGTAGGGGCTAATCGAAAGCCCGAGGCGAAAAAGTCTTTCTTTTGTCTCGTTTTCTCGAGGGGCCGCTTGACAATACGTAGTAGGGGCTTATATATGGGCCATGTCCCCCCCGAGGGGCCCCCTGGTTTAGATGGCGGCGAGGGCCTTTGCTCCGGAGAGGGGACGCCTTCCCCCGGGGGGGGGGCGAAAAACCGGGTAACGGAAAGGAGTGCGGGATGGAACTTAACCTGTGGCACGTGGGGGCCATCGTGGCGGTGGGATTGGCCCAAGGTTTTTTGAACATCGTGGCGGGAGGGGGGGCCTTCTTGGTTTTGCCCATGCTCACCTTCCTCGGCATGGACTTGGCGATGGCCAACGGCACAAACCGCATCGCCATCCTGCTCCAGAGCGTTTCCGGGGCGACGAGTTTCCGTCGGGACAAGATCCTATCCTTCCGGTCGGCCCTTCCCCTGGCCCTGGTGGCGACGCTGGGGGCCACGGCGGGGGCCTTTACGGCGGTCAAGGTGGATAAGGCCACCCTGAACATCGTGGTCGCTGGGCTCATCTCCGTCATGGCGGTGCTCCTTTTGGGAAAACCGGAGATGTGGGAGGGCCGGAAGGATCGCCGATGGTCTCGATGGATGACCTATGCCCTCTTCGCCGGGATAGGTTTTTATGGCGGATTCATCCAAGCCGGGGCGGGGCTTTTTATCTCCTGGGGGCTCGCCGCCGCCGCCGGGGTGGACCTGGTGGAGGGCAACGCCATCAAATCGGTGATCATCGGATGCTACACCGCCGTGAGCTTGGCGATCTTTTTCGCCAACGGCATGGTGGATCCCCCAGTGGGGCTAGTGCTTGCCGTGGGGAGTGTGGTGGGGGCCTGGATCGGCGCCAAGTTCACCGTGGCCAAGGGTAATCGGTGGATCCGGCGTATCCTGGTGGTGGTGGTCATCGTCAGCGCGGCGAAGATGATAGGGGACGTCTGGTAGGATCGGGGCCTGGGGTTCGGCGACGAGGGGAGAGGCCCCGGTCGAAGGAGCCCCGAAGGGACGACATGCGCCACTTGAGGAGGTGGGAAACCTTGATTTCTTCTGATTATTCCGATCGAAAAGACCTTGCCGGGGGTCTTCCCTTTCTGGGCTTCGACCCGGAGTATCACCGATACCCTTCCCGCCGGGCAGTGCTCTACGCTTCCCGGGGGATGGTGTGTACCGCCCACCCGTTGGCAGCCCAAGCGGGGCTGGAAATTCTAAAAAAAGGCGGCAACGCCGTGGATGCGGCGGTGGCCACGGCGGCGGCCCTCACGGTGGTGGAACCCACCTCCAACGGCATCGGCAGCGACGCCTTCGCTCTGGTGTGGAAAGACGGCCGTCTCCGGGGGCTCAACGCCAGCGGCCCCTGCCCCGGGAGCTTGTCTCTGGACACCGCGCGGCGGGAGGGGTGGAGCGCCGTGCCTCCCCTGGGATGGGCCCCCGTCACCGTTCCCGGAGCTCCGGCGGCGTGGGCGGAGCTCACGTCCCAGATGGGGCGTCTGTCGCTGCGGGAGAACTTGGCTCCGGCGGTGGCCTACGCCCGGGAGGGGCATGCGGTCTCCGTGACGGTGGGGCGCTGCATGGCGGAATCGTTCCAGCGGTACGCCCGGGAATCGGGGGAGCTTTTCGCTCCTTGGTTTGAGACCTTTGCCCCTGCGGGGCGTCCCCTTAGGATCGGCGAGCGGTGGGCCTCCCGGGATCACGCCGAGACCCTGGAGCGCATCGGGGACAGCGACGCCCGGGACTTTTACCGGGGAGAGCTGGCGGAGCGCATGGTGGCCCACGCCCGGCGCACCGGGGGATTTCTGACCCTGGATGACCTGGGGGCCTTCGCCCCCGAGTGGGTGGAGCCCCTGCATGGGGCCTACAAAGGTTTTGACGTCTGGGAGATGCCCCCCAACGGCCAGGGCCTCGTGGCGCTGTTGGCCCTTTCCATCCTCCGGGAGTTTTCCTTTCCGGACCACCACGACCCCCTCACGGTGCACCGCCAGATCGAGGCCATCAAAATGGCCTTCGCCGACGCCCATCGGTATGTGGCGGATCCCCGATGCGCGCCGGTGCCCGTGGAAGAACTTCTTTCCGAGGAGTACACCCGGTCCCGGCGGGCCCTGCTCCGCTCCGAGGCGGGGGACTTCTCGGCGGGGAACCCCCTTCCCGGAGGAACGGTGTACCTCTGCACCGCAGACGGGGAGGGGACCATGGTCTCCTACATCCAGAGCAACTACATGGGCTTTGGCTCCGGGGTGGTGGTCCCCGGTACCGGCATCGCCTTGAACAACCGGGGGCACTGCTTCTCTCTGACCCCGGGGCACCCCAACGTCCTGGCGCCGGGAAAGCGCCCCTACAACACCATCATTCCCGGTTTTCTCACCCGCCATGGCGAGGCCCTGGGGCCTTTTGGCGTCATGGGAGGGTTTATGCAGCCCCAGGGGCACGTGCAGGTGGTGATGAACACCGTGGACTTCGGCATGAACCCCCAGGAGGCCCTGGATGCCCCGCGCTGGCAGTGGATGGGGGGCATGAAGGTCTCCGTGGAGCCCGGATTTCCTTCCGCCCTGGCCCAGGCCTTGGCCCGCAAAGGACACGCGGTGACGTGCGAACGGGAATCCCTATCCTTTGGTCGGGGAGAAATCATCTGGAGAACGGATCAGGGAACGCTGGCGGGGGCCACGGAACCCCGGGCGGATGGAGGCGTGGCCCCCTGGTGACGGCGGGAGAATCAAAGGGCCTACCCCTCCTTTGGATCTTCCGCGACGGGCGCGGCCTTATCCATGAACGCCCCCTTTCCTAGGCCGGAAAGGGGGCGTTTTTCTTCGGTTCCGGCGGGGACAAAGATTCCAATAATCGGCCTTCTCAGTTCTTTTGGGCGTTCTCGGGGAACCTTGATCCGCAGGTAACAGGAAGAGAAGACACGCAAAACCCCTCTGGTGCCGCTTGAACAGCGGAAGTAAGGTTAAGGCGCAGACCAAAAACCTCACGCCAAAGGGGTGCGTATATTATGGGGGCAAAACAAGGGAACTGTCACTACGAAATAGAGCGGAATCAGCGGGCAAACCTGACAAGTCGAGGTTCCCCGGGGAAGATTGCCTCTTGTTTTTGACAGAAAAAGTGCTATTGTACTACACCGCACTGCGGTGCACGGTGGATGTGGTGGTAGGGTAGGGAGAGAGCGTTCGAGCCTCTCAGGCAATGGACGCGGAGACGAGCGGTGACTGTGGAGAAAGAGGGAATGGGCCATGCGGAACACGACGGGCACCACGTGGCGGGTCCTGGGGGGGCTCCTCGGGGCGGTATGGGTCCTTTGGGGAAGTGCGGGGGGAGTCTGGGCGGACAACGCCTTTCTTTCCACCCCCCGGGTGTGGGTGAACGGTGCGTGGCACAAGTATGGGCCGAGCCTGGGAGGCATCAACGCCGCAGTAACCAAGACGGTCTTCGACATGACCATCAGTTACCACGGCACCCTTTCCGCCGACAGCGTCCCCCCGGGGGACCCCAAGCGGACCCGGGCCCTGGAAGTGGAGGAGGTCATCAAGTTCTGGTCCGACGCGCTCTACGAGCAGTCCAACGGCCAGCACATGCTGGGCACGGTGTACATCTACCAGGGGGGCAAGATGGGTAATAAGGCCTCCGTCCTCTGGGTGGCCACGTCCCATCCCTCGGGCCTCCCCGGAGGCTACGGCAAGCCCCTGGGAAACATCAACTTTGGCGATGTCTTCGGCACCAACGTCTTCGTGGGGGCGACGAGCACCGCCACTTCCCAGGCCAACGGGGGATACACCCTGGGGCACGAGACGGGTCATTTCGTCTACGCCATGTACGACGAGTACAGCGCGAACTACGCCCCGGCCCACTTCCCCCGTTCCCGGGACGTGTCCCCTTCGAGTCCCGCCATCATGAACGACCAGTGGGGGGCCATGCGGGACAATCAGGTGCGGTGGCTCAATCACTCCACGGCGGGGAACTACAAGGCCAGCACCGACACCGCCCAGAAGCGGGTCTACGGCAAGAGCTGCTGGGAAGTGATGCTCCAGGATCCTTCGCTGGACGGCCCCAATGCCCGCCCCGTGGCGGTGTGGCCCCAGCGGGTCCAGTACGCCTTCGGCAATCCCCCCGCGTCGCCGGATTGGTACCGCACGGCGGTGACGCCGGGAACGCACCTGGCGGCGGCCCAGGCGAATCTGCGCATTGTCTGGCTTTCGGGGGGCATGGTCTACCAGATCATCATCGACCGGTCGGGAAGCATGGTCCCCGATCCCGATCCGGTGAACCCCGGGCCCTCTCCCTTGGACAACGCCAAGGGGGCGGCCCGGGATCTGGTGGAGTCCATGGCGAAGGAGACCGCTGTGGGGGTGGTGCAGTTTGACGACGGGGTGGCCCAGGTCTACCCCATCACCTTCATTCCGTCGGACGACGTGGGAGCCCGGGCGGTGAAAGACGCCACCAAGGCCGCCATCGACGGCATTTCCAAGGGAGGGTTCACGGCGATCTACGACGCCGCCTCCACGGCGCTGGCGAACATCAAGACCTATCAGGGGACGGTGAGCGGTGATCTGACGGGGGCCTGCTATCTCCTCACCGACGGGGACGACAACAGCTCGTCCAAGTCCTCGGCCCAGGTCATCGCGGAGTACCAGGCCGCCAAGATTCCCCTGGTGACGGTGGGGTACGGCTCCGGCGGAGCGGGAAACCCCGTGCTTTCTTCCCTGGCGGATGAAACGGGGGGGCAGTACTTCACGTCCCCCACCACCCAGTCGGAGCTCCAGCAGGTGTTCTTCGCCGCCCAGGGGAGCTACTCCGACGTGGTGAACCTCGGCAATGTCAAGAAGACCATTGCTGCGGGGGTGGCGGATCAGGCCCTCTTCCGGGTGGACAGCACCATGGGGAGCGTTAAGTTCTTCCTGAACTGGAACGGGACTTCGGCGGACCTGACGATCACCGTGAGAAATCCCGGGGGTATTGCGGTGCCCGTGACGCCCCAGATCTCCCAGACGGGGGGAGCCTCGGACTACTCGGCGGAGGTGAAAGCTCCCACCCCGGGGCTCTGGACGGTGCATGTCCAGAACACCGCCGCTACGCCCCGGGAGGTCTCCTTCTCCGCCGTGGGGCAACCGGTGGAGGGGACGGGCTTTGCCCTGACGGTGGGATTGGCGAACGGGGGCAGCACGGTGACGCCTCCCGATCCCATCCGCCTCTTCGCCACGGTAAGCAAGGGGGGTGTGCCCCTGGCCCACGCCACGGTGGTGGCCACCATCACCGCCCCTTCGAGCTCCACGCCCACACTCCTGACGTTGCGGGATGACGGCACGGGGGGAGACGCGGTGGCGGGGGACGGCACATACTCGGCGCTCCTTGCCAGTTACGTGGCGGGAACCTATAAGATCGACGTCACCGCCTCGAACCCCTCGGGCACGGCCCGGGAATCCTTCTGGAGCTACTCTCCCTCGCGCCCCGGTCCGGGGGACGAAGGACTGGTCTTCAACCCCGACGGTGCCCTGGCGGGGGAGGACTTCCAGCGGAGCACCTCGTTCCAGGTGAAGGCTTCGGGAGGAGTCACCCCCACGGTGACGCCCACGGCGGCCCCGACGCCCACCGTGGCGCCGACTGCGGCTCCCACCGTGGCTCCCACCGCGATACCCACGGTGGGGCCTGGAGGCGGGGGTGGCGGCGGCGGATGTGCCACGGGGATGCTGGCGTTCCCCTGGGCGGTCGTGCTTTTGGTGCCGCTTTTGGGATGGGGGCGAAAGCCCTAAAGGGGAAGATGGTGGCCGTTGAGGCTCAAAACGAGGCTCAAAAAACGGTGGTCACCGCGATAGCCCCGAAGAAAACGGCTTCACGATGTGCGGAAAAGGGGGCGCTGGGCGCCCCCTTTTTTTATCGGAGGCGGGGCTTTTTGTGCGGGCGTCATCTGGTGCAGGGGGACGTCTCCCTGCTGCTCTTTGATGTCACCACCCTTTACTTTGAGAGTTTTGAAGAGGGTGAAGACGGCCCCCTCCCCGATTCGGACGAAGGGCCGCGCCATGACCAGGAGACTTCAAGAGACCGAGAAGACAGGGAAGAACGCGCGGAGGCTTTCCCCCGAGATCCGGACCTTTCGTATCGGGGGCTGCGCAAAAAGGGCTACAGCAAAGACGACAAGGTCAACGAAACGTAGGTAGTCCTGGCCCTGGCCACCTCGGCGGAGGGGTTGGATCGGGGGACTCCTTTTTTTTCTGCAAACCTTACCCTGAAAGGCCACCGATGTTAAGCCGTTTCCGGCCAGATAGAGGGAGTGGAAACACTGAAGACCGGAGTGTGGGAAGTGGCCACCGGAGAGGTGGGAGCTCCTGGGAGCGGCCGAGACGCCTTTGAGGCCACGGCGCAGGAACTTCGCATTCGGGTGGAGGATGGAGGGCCTTACGACAAGGATGGAAGGAAAAACGCCTCCGTCACTCTGGAAACGGCCACGGTTCTTTTGGGAGCTCCCCGGGAAGGGCCTTCGCCCCTGCCGTCGGGAAGCCCCGGGAGCTTTCCCCTGTCGTCGCTGCTTTTGCTCCTGCTCGTTCCCCTGGGGGTGCTTAAGGGATCGAAGTAGCATCGTGGGGGCGGGGCGTTTTCCCGCCCCCATTTTTTTTCGGGAATCCCCCGTCCCCGGGAGTTGGCAGTTCCCCTTGCGGGAACGTCAAAGGGGCACCCCCCAGGGGTGCCCCTTTTCGGTCCGTGTTCTCGTGTCCCAGGAGTTTCCCAGTGGGATCGGGATCTGTGCTCACCGCATTTTTCCGATCTTCTCAGAGTTTTTCCCAGAAGAGCCTTGGGGGGGAGATCCCGTCCCGTCGGTCTGACGCCGGATCAGCTCTTTGCCGGAATGCGAAAGATCACCGCGTAGAATACGGGGACCACCACCAGGGTGAGCACCGTGGCGAAGGTGAGGCCGAACATGATGACCACCGCCATGGCGGAGTAGAGCACGTCGAAGTAGAGGGGCACCATGCCCAGCACTGTGGTGAAGGCTCCCATGAGGACGGGGCGGGCCCGGCTCATGGCGGATTCCACCACCGCCTGGAAGGGGGGCTTCCCTTCGTGGATTTCCAGGTCTATCTGGTCGATGAGCACGATGGCGTTTCGGATGAGCATCCCCGCCAGGCTCAGGAAACCCAAAAGCGCCAGAAAGTCGAAGGGCTTGTTGAACATCAGGAGCCCCGCCGTGACGCCGATGATGGACAGGGGCAACGTGAGCAGGATGAGGATGGGTTGGCGGTAAGAGTTGAAAAGTGCCACGAGGATGATCACGATGAACAGAAACCCCAGAGGAATCATCCCCATGAGCCCCGCTTTGGCCCGGGTGGAGCTTTCAAATTCTCCCCCCCACTCCAGGCTCTGCCCTGAAGGCAAGGGCAGGGCCTCCACCTGGGGACGCAGGGTGTCGAAAAGGGCGGCGGTTTGGCCGTCCCCCGCATCGCACTCCACGGTGATGGTGCGGACCCGGTTTCGTCGGTAGATGGTCTGATCTTCCGCCACGTTGTCGAAGGCCCTTACCACCTGGGACAGGGGAAGATAGGTCCGCAGGGCGGCGCTCCACACCGAGACCGTAGGCAACGTCCCCGCATCGGAACGATCTTCCCGGGGAAGGCGGGCCACGATGGGCAAGAGCTTGTCCCCATCCCGATAGATCCCGGTGGTGGTTCCCGAAAAGGCCATTTCCAGGGCCTGGGCCACATCCCGTCGGGTGAGGCCGCTGGTGCGGGCCCGCACCTCGTCCAGTACGGGGCGCAACACCTTCGTGCGCTCCCCCCAATCGGAACGGACGTTGATGGCGCGGGAGTCGGAGAGGAGGATCGCCGAAATCCGCTCCGCCGTTTTCCTCAGGGCGTCGGGATCCTCTCCCTGGACTCGAACTTGGATCTTGGCGCCGCTACCGGTGCCCTTGCCGAAGGATCTCACTCGGGGATCCAGGCCGGGCATCTCCTGGGCGGCGAAGTCGGTGATTTTCTTCATGAGGCTGGTTCCCTCTTCCCCGGTATGGGTGCTCACCACGAAGCTTCCGTAGTGGTTTCCAGGGTCGGCGGGGGTGAAGGTGAGCAGGAAGCGCATGGCGCCCTCTCCCACGTAGCTCGTCACCGAGGGGGCTTCCTCTTGGCGGAGCAGGAAGGCCTCCATGCGCTCTGCGTCCTGACGCGTCTGGGCCAGGGAGGACCCCCGGGGGCGCCAGAAGTCCACGGTGAACATGGGGCTCGTGTCGCTGGGGAAAAAGCCCGGGGCCACGTGGGTGAACCCCACCGCCGCCAGGGCCAGCATACCCCCCAGGGCGATCAGGGTGATGGGGCGATGGGTCAGGCAGAACTCCAGCAACTCTCGGTACTTTTGGTAAGTGGGAGAGCCAAAGGGGTTTTCCCCTTCGGGAAGGGGAGGGGTCCGGAGGAAGGCCGCCCCCGCCAGAGGGGTGATGGTGACCGCCAGCACCCAGCTCAAAAGCAGGGAGATCCCCACCACCTGGAAGAGGCTTTTGCAGTATTCCCCCGTGCTATCGGGGGAGAGCCCCACCGGGGCGAAGGCGATGATGGCGATGACCGTGGCGCCCAGGAGAGGCCACTGGGTCTGCCCCACGATGCCCTTTGCCGCATCCTCTCGAGTCTTTCCCATCTGAGATCCGATAAGAATGCCGTCCACCACCACGATGGCGGCGTCCACCAGCATCCCCAGGGCGATGACCATGGCTCCCAGGGAGATGCTGTGGAGGTCGATGGCAAAGGCTTTCATGACCACGAAGGTGGCCAGGATGGTGAGTACCAGGATGGCTCCAATGAGGAGGCCGCTTCGAAGTCCCATGAAGACCAGGAGGAGCGCCACCACGATGGCCACGGCCTCCGCCAGGTTCTCCATGAAGACGTCGATGGAGGTCTGGACCGTGCCGGGCTGGAAGTAGATGGGGTGGAGCTCCATCCCCAGGGGAGTGTGGGAGGCGAAAGATTGCAGGCGTTTTTCCACCTCTTCTCCCAGGAGGATGACGTTGCCCCCCTCCACGCAGGAAATGCCTATGTCCATGGCGGGGGTGCCGTTGTAAAACATGAGGCTTGAGGGGTGGGGGACATATTTCCGGCGCACCGAGGCCACGTCCCGGAGGCGGATCAGCGTTCCTCCGCTGCTTCTCAGGATGAGATCTCCGATCTGCTCCACGGCGGTGAAGATCCCCGTGGGATCGATGCGCAGGTATTCCTTGCCTACCTCCACCATGCCGGAAGACACCACGAGGTTTTCGTTCTGGATGGCCCCCGCGATTTCCTGGAGGGAGATGCCAAGCTGGGCCAGCTTGGTGCGTGAGATCTCTACGTAGACCGCCTCTTGCCGTCGGTGGCCGATCTGCACCCGGGCCACCCCTGGCACCAGTAGGAGCTCTTTTCGGAGGTCGTCGGCGAAGCTCCCCAGCTCCCGGAGAGTGTATCCCGGCCCCGTGAGGGCGTAGTAGATGCCAAAGACGTCGCCGTAGTCGTCGTTTACCAGCGATGGCCCCGCTCCGGGGGGGAGGGAGCGCTGCATGTCTCCCACCTTTTGCCGCAGCTCGTTCCAGATCTGGGGCAGATCCGGGGCGGTGAAGTGGTCTTTGATGTCCACGTAGATCATGGACATCCCCGCCTGGGACAGGGAGCGCACTTTGTCCACCTGTCCCATCTGCTGGATGGCGGATTCCACCACTTCGGTGACCTCTTCTTCCACCTCTCGGGGGGAGGCGCCGGGGTACGGGGTCATGACCACGGCGGTCTTGATGGTGAAGGCGGGGTCTTCCAGCTTGCCCAGTTTGCCATAGGCCATGAGCCCCGCACCGATGAGGATGACGGTGAGGAACCAGACGAAAGCCTTGCTGCGGAAGGCCAGGGAGGCGATATTCATGGTCTGACCTACTTCGGGGTGTACAGGGAGACCGTCTCCCCATCCAGAAGAAGGTTCGCCCCCGCCGTCACCACCCGGTCTCCGGCCTTAAGGTCACCGGAGATGAGGGCGTCTCCCTCTCGGAAGGAGAGGAGTGCCACGGTGACCCGGCGTACCGATAGGTTTTCCTGGATGACCCACACCGAGTGCCGGGTTCCTTCTCCCGCCATCACCGCCTCCGAGGGCACCCGGAAGGGGCCGGAAAGCTCCGCGCCCCGGGCCCGACCCCCAATTCGGACGGAGAGCGTCATGCCCGGCAGCAGGTTTATCCCTTCCCGGGAGACGATCTGAAACGTGGCGGCATAGGTCTGGGTTTGGGATTCCGCCTGGGTGGCGATCTCTTTGAACGTCAGGGGAATCTCTTTGGATCCGGTGACTTCGGAGAAGGCCCGGGCCACCATGTCCCGGGAGACCCCCATGAAAAGCAACAGATCCTGTTCGGGCACCGCGACGGTCACTTCCAGGTGGGCCAGGTCCTGAAGGTTCACGATGGGTTGGTCTCGTTGGACGCTCTGGAAGTTTTCCACGTGACGGTCCGCGATGAAACCGTCGAAGGGAGCCCGCAACTCCGTGTCCTCCAGGGAGCTTCGGGCTTGGCTCACCTTGGCGGCGAGTCCCGCGATGGTGGCCTCCATGGCTTTGACGTCTTCGGGGCGGGCCCCGGTGCGGGCCTTGGAGAGCTCTTGCCCTGCGGCGTTGTACTGGGCTTTGGCGACCTCGTAGTTGGCCTTGTATCGATCGAATTCCGCATCGGCCACGGCGCCCTGCTGGTGGAGCTTTTCGAAGCGGCGGTATTGGGCCTCGGCCTCGGCGAGGTGGGCCTTGGCGGAGGACACGGAGGCCGCTGAGGCCGCCACGTCTTCCTTGCGGGCCCCGGACTTCATGGCGGCGAGCTGAGCCTGGGCGTTGGCCAGGGCACTTTCGGCGTTGGCCAGTTGGGACACGTAGTCCCGGGAGTCAATGCGGGCCAAGAGCTCCCCCCGATGTACCGCCTGGGCTCGTTTTACGGGGAGCTCCACCAGGGGGCCGGAGACCCGAAACGCCAGCTCCACCCGGTGGGACGACTGCACCTTGCCGGGGTAGGAGCGCTCCAGGGCGTTCACCGGCGGCATCAGCTCCATGGTCTTCACCGGGCGCACGGGGCGCAGGGATTCGGCGGGCTTAAGAGGGGCCGGATCCTTTCCCCGGTAGAAGAGAAAACCTCCCCCCAGCGCCACTAACGCCGCGACGCCCCACCACCAGGAGCGACGGTTTCTTTGCCGTTCGGCCATGCGTTGGTCACCTCCTGATAAAGATATGTCCCTCGAAGCCACTTCACCTTTCGAGGTGAGATGTAGTATAGTCCCAAGGGAGGGATGGGGTGAAGAGCACGGGGTGGCATTTTCTCCTCTTTCGATATGTTGCGTACGGAATCTGGAAAGATCGGAGGATTGGTCCGGCATGGGGCAGGGCAGGGGCGCGGTGTTTTAGCCCGAAGAAAGGAGGACGGGGCGTGGAACTATTGAGGTTTCTTTTTCGTGAAGCGCTGCTCTCCATGGATTACCCGGCGAGCGCCGATATCTTTTCCCGGGCCAAGGACGCCGTGGGGAGCCCGGAGGTGGCCGCCGAGGAGCTCCTGTTGCCGGTGCTTGAAAAGTTCGGCGAGGAGTGGGAGGCGGGGCAGCTTTCCCTGGCCCAGGTCTACGTGGCGGGGCGCATCTGCGACGACCTCACCGCGCCCCTGGCGGGTCCTCAGGAAGCTGCGGTAGACCTTCCGGTGGCCATGGCGGGGCTTCGAGATCACCACGCCCTGGGCCGGCGCATCGTGTTGGCCCACCTGCGCATCGGGGGCATCGCCGTGCGGGATTACGGATCGGGAGTCACCCCCGAAGAGGTGGTGGACCGGGCGGCGCAGGACCAGATCCAGGTGCTACTCCTATCGGCCCTCATGCTGGCTTCGGCCCTGGACGTGCGCCGCGTGCGGCAGCTTTGCCAGGAACGGAACTTTTCTCCGGCCCTCGTGGTGGGGGGCGCCCCCTTCCGCCTTGATCCCGGGCTGGGGCGTGCCGTGGGGGCGGATGCGGTGGGCTACACCGCGTCGGACGCCCGGAAGCACGTGCGCCACTTTCTCAAAGAGAGGGGGATCGGGTCATGGGGAGTGTCATGACGTCCATGGAGCGAGTGGGGGCGGCCCTTTCTCACCGAAAACCCGATCGGGTGCCCCTGGTTCTGCTCTTCGGCTATGCGGCGGCCCGGGAGGCGGGGGTGTCGGTCCAGGAGTACATGGCCCGGGAAGACCTCCAGGTGGAGACTCAAAAGGCGGTTCGGGGGCGCTATGCCCTGGATTGCCTCAGCGCCTTCACCTACTTAGGGGCCGAAGTGGAGGCCATGGGGAGTGAAATCATCTTCTCCCCCGAGGCCCCCCCCCAGGTGGGTAAGCCGATCTTTTCGCCTCCGGAGGCCCTTCGCGCCTTCGAACCGCCCCGCCCCGAAGATGCGCCGGTGCTGGCCCGTACCCTGCGGGTCCTCGTCGCGCTGCGGCGGGACTCGGGTGATGAGGCCCCCATCATAGGGGTGGTGGCATCCCCTTTTTCGATCCCCTTGATGCAGCTGGGCTTTGAGGGCTACCTGAAGCTCCTGGCGGCCGACCGCCAGGGATCTCAGGCGGCGGGGGAGCTTTTGGATCTCCTATGGAAAAAAAATTCCCACTTCGCCGAGATCTGGGGGGCCGCCCAACTCCGGGCCGGAGCCCACGCCCTGTGCTATTTCGACCCCCTTTCTTCCCCTTCCATGGTGACCCGGGAGATGTGGGTCCGGGGGGGGCGTCCGGCGGCGGAGCGATTCCTCGCGGCCTTTCCCGGGGTGCCCGTGATATGCCACTTGGCGTCCGGGCGGGGGGAGGGCGTGATAAAAGACCTGGCCGACCTGGGGTTCGTCGCCGTGGGCGTGAGTGCCGAAGAAGACCTGGGGGAGCTAAAAGCCGTTGCAGATCGCCGTATCGCCTTGGTGGGCAATCTCAATGGCATCGCCATGCGGCACTGGAGTGCCGAGGAAACCGAGGCCCAGGTCCGCCTCGCCGTGGCCAAGGGGGCTCCGGGGGGAGGATTTATCCTGTCGGATAACCATGGAGAAGTACCCTGGCAGGTGCCTCCGGAGGTGATCCGGGGGCTGGGGGACGCCCTGGCCCGCCACGGGACCTACTCCCCCGACTGAGGAGCGGCATCTATGACGATGATCCTGAGGGTCGTGGTCTGTCGGGCCCTTCTTCGCGAAGTGGAGGCCCTGGTGGAGGGCGAGGCGGTATGGGTGGAGGGTGTGCCGGAGGCGTGTTCCCCCGGGGATTCCCCCCCGGAAATGGCCCCGGGAGACCGGGGGCATCCCACGATCTTCCTGGGCTGCGAGGCCCACCGCTTCCCCAAAAATGACCCTTGGAACCGCCGTGTGGGGGGGAGCCATTGTGCCTCCCTTCTGGGGGGCGCGTGGCTCACGGCCCATATCGCCGCCTCCCGGGGTTACGCCGTGACTCCTTCCTGGGTGGAGGATTGGCCCCGGCGCCTGGAGCGATGGGGCTTCGACCGGCCCTTGGGACGGGAGTTCTTCCACGGTTTCGCCGATCGGCTGGTGCTTTTGGATTCTCGCACCTTCCCGGAGGCCCCGGAGAGGCTCCGGGAGTGTGCGGCGGCCCTGGGGCTCGGCCACGAGATCCTTCCTGTGGGGCTGGAACCTCTGAGACTGGCCTTCCGGGAGGCCCGGAGTTCCCTGGAATTGGAAGGGGCGGAAGGACGGGTTCGAGAGCTCCGAAAGGAAGCGGGAGAGGCCTTCATGGCCATGGACCTCATGGGGCAGGTGGCGGAGCTGGGAAAAGAAGATCAGGTGGCTTCCCGTCTCCACGACCTCTGCTCCCTGCTCTTTGATCCCCGGAGTGTGGCCTACGCCCCCCGGGGGAAGGGAGCTCCGAAGAAGGTGTGGTACTTCCCGTCCTCGGCGGAAGAAGGGGAAGAGCCCCCTGCGGAGGGGGTGGCTCCGGGGGGCGTGGTGCGAGAAGAAGGGGGCTTTTCCTTGGGAGTGGCCTGGGGAGGAGAGACCTTGGGAGTGTTACGGGTGCGGGGAGTGGCCGTCCCCAAGCACTTGGATCGATACGCCGACCTCACTTCCCGGGTGATCTCCCGGGTGGCGGGGCTTGCGGTGGCCAACGCCCGGTCCTTCGAGACCCTGGAAAAGACCCTTCAGGACCGAGAGTTTCTGATAAAAGAAATCCACCATAGGGTGAAAAATAACCTGAACCTGGTGGTGAGCCTCCTCTCCCTCCAGGACCCGGGGGAACAGGACGGGGCGCTGCACAAGGCCCTGAACGAGGCTATCTCCAGGGTGCACGCCATAGCCCAGATCCACGACTTCCTCTACCGAGGGGAGGACCTGAGGTCCGTCCCTCTGGGGCCCTATCTGAAGGCCCTGGGGGCACACCTGAGGGAGTTCGGCGCGGAGGCCAATAATTCCGTGACCCTCGTCATTTCGGGCGATGAAGGCCTTTCCCTGGAACCCAAGCGGGCGGTGTCGTGCGGCCTCATGGTGACGGAGCTGGTGACCAACGCTCTGAAGTATGCCTTTCCCCCCGGGGGGCCCCACCCGCGATCTCCTGAGGTGCGCGTGACGGCGGAGCGCCGGGAGGGGGGTATGGTGGCCCTGGAGGTGCGAGACAACGGCGTAGCGAAGGACCAAGCCCCCGAGACCCCCAAGGGCTCGTCCCTGGGGACCCTTTTGGTGAACGCCCTGACTCAACAACTGGAGGGCACCGTTGTCCGGTCCCATACGGAAAAAGGCTACACGGTCACCCTTCTTTTCCCGGAAAAAGAGGAGGCCTGAAGCCGCCACCCTAGGTAAGTGGGGCGCCGCCGGGCGCCCCTTTCGCTTTGTGTCGGCGGGACCCTAGGGGGTTCTCCTCTGTCCCGCTTCTTCGTAGGTCACCCCGTCCCTAATGTGATAGATCCTCTTGAACGTGGGGATGATCTTTTCGTCGTGGGTCACGACCACGATGGCGGTGTCGAATTGCCGGGCCATATCGTTCAAGATCCGAATCACCGCCAGAGCTCGGTCGCTGTCGAGGGGGGCGGTGGGTTCGTCGGCTAAGATGATGGGGGGGCGATTCACCAATCCCCGGGCGATGGCCACCCGTTGCTGCTCTCCCCCGGAGAGCTGAGAGGGCATGGCCTTGGCGCGGTGCCCCACGTCCAGGGCCCGGAGGAGCTCTGTGGCTCGATGGCGTGCCTCGGCGTTAGGTACCCCCGCCAACATGGGCAGCAGGGCGACGTTGTCCGTGACGTCGAGAAAGGGGATCAGGTAGGGAGCCTGGAACACGAAGCCGATCCGGTCCCGCCTCAAGGCGCGCAGGTCTTTAACCTTCCACTCTCCGTCGTAGATGACGTCTTCCCCCAGGGCCATCTTTCCCGCCGTGGGCTCGATCACCGCCCCCAGGCACTTGAGGAGGGTGCTTTTGCCGGAGCCCGAAGGGCCAATGAGGCCCACCACCTCCCCGGGAGCCACGGTCATGTCGACCCCTTTCAGGGCGTCGACGGCGGCGTCCCCGCTCCCATAGCGTTTTTTTAATCCCTGAATGCGGAGTCCTCGGGGCGTCATGTCAGCCTCCAATGGCCTCGGCGGGGTCCACCAGGAGGGCGATGCGGATGGCGACGGTGCTCGAAAGCAGGCATATGGCCATGACGATGGCGAGACAGAGGGCGGAGTCGAGGGGGAGAAGAAGGACGTACTTGGGAAAAATCGGCGCCATCAACAGAGTGGCGGAGATTTTGCCCACCACGAAACCGATCAGCCCCAGGGCGAGGGCCTGCTTCATGATGAGCCCCACGATGGTGTGGTTTTTGGTGCCGATCAGCTTTAGTACGGCGATCTCCCGGATTTTGCCCATGGTCAGGGTGTAGATGATGAAGGCCACGATGGCGGAGCTGACCACGGAGAGGATCACCAGAAACAGGAAGATCTGGCGGGACGAGGTGGCAATCAGCTTGCCGATCAAGATGTCTTCCATTTGGAAGCGAGTATAGACCGTCAGGCGCTTCCAGCGGCGGATCGCGGCCGCGACCTCTTCCGGGTCATGTCCCGCCTTGACCCGCACCAGGACGGCGTTGACGTAGGGATTGGCGCCCTGGGATGCCGAGATCGCTTCCAGCAGGCCAGGCACTCCGGGGCGCTGAAAGGCGGGGTTTTCGGCCGTGCGCCGCCGTTGCTCCCGGATGGCGTCGTTGTCTTTCAAAAACTGTGCCTCCTGGGCGTCTTTCAGGGGAATGAAGACCATGGGGTCGCCGCCGGAAGACACCATCCGGCGGGTCAAACCCACCACGGTATAGGTGTGGCGGCGGATCTGGATGGACTCTCCCAAGATAAGGCCCGAAGCGACGTCGGCGACGGCCTCGTAGTGGCCCCGGGTGATCGGGCGTCCCGCCACGAGGTGGGGAGGCCATCCGGGGGTTCCCGGCCCCCCGGGAGCGATGCCGGTGACCATGGCCCGCACGGCCCCGTCTCGGGTTCCCACCGGCATGGTGAGGTAGGTGATATTGGCGGCTTCTTCCACCCCGGGCATGCCTCGAAGACCCCGCCAGACGTCGTCGTAGATGCTCGACGGTTCGGCATAGGGCCCCAGGGTGTCTTTTTGCACCACCCAGAGGTCGGCCCCACTGCCATCGAGCAACACCTTGGCGTCATCCACCATGCCGCGATAGATCCCTGCCATGGACAGGGTGATGCCGATCAATAACCCCAGTCCCAGGCCGGTGAAGACGAACTTCCCCCAGGAGTGCATGATGTCGCGTCCCGCCAGACTGATCACCGCGTCACCCCCTTGATATGATCCACGATGCGGATGGATCGGTGGGGGGTCAGGGCGCTTTCGCTGTAGACCACGACCTGGTCTCCTTCCTCGAGCCCTTCTCGCACCTGCATTAATCCTTCCAGGTCGGCGATGCCCGGAGAGACGGGCACAAATTGGAGATCGTCGCTAACCACTCGCCACACTCCCCAGCGCCCCTCGACGCGATGGAGGGCCGCCTGGGGAATGACCGGTGCCGCCGCCACCGCAGGCAGGGCGACCGTGACTTCGACTAGTTCGCCCACCGGGGGCCTGGGGTCGGGGAGGCGGTCGAAGACGACCTTGGCCATGGTTTCTTCCGTGACCGGATCGGCCAGGGGATCGACCCGGAGCACGTGCCCCGTCTGGGGGTTTTCGGCTCGGGATCGGAGGGTGATCTGGGCAGGGAGCCCCGCGTCGAGGCCCCCGGAGCGGATCTGATCGAATCGCACATCGACCCACAGCGTGTCTGGGTCGATGAGCTCCACCACGGCCTGCCCCGCCACCACGGTGGTCCCGGGATCGGCGTCGCGCCGCACCACCAGGCCGTTGACGGGGGCCACCAGGGCCAAGTGGTTCCGCTGGGCCTCCAGGGCTTCTCGCTCGGCGCGGGCCCGGGCGAGCTCCTCCCGGGCGGCGGCCAGTCGGGCCTGGGCCATGGACAGATCTTGTCGTTTGGCGGACGCCACTTCCTCGCTGGTGGAGTGGTCCTTGAGCAGCTTGTCGTAGCGCGACGCCTGGGTCTGGGCGTGGTCTTTGTAGGTCTGGGCCTCGTTAACCTTGGCCTGGGCCTGCTTTATGGCGGCGTCCTGGGCCTTGAGGCGTTCGTCGAGATCCACCGCCTCCATCTCTCCCAGTCGTTGCCCCGCCTGGACCCGGTCGCCCACCTGGACATCCAGGCTTTTGACCCGCCCCGCCAGGGTGGGACCCATCTTGTAGATGTGGCGGGCCTCGACGGTGCCGATACCAAAGATGGCGGGCGACAGGGCCTTGATCTTGACCGGGGCCAACACCACCGCTACTGGGGCTAAGGGGCCCGAGCGCAGGGCCACGTAGACAAAAAGGGCCATCAGGGGGGAGAGGACGACGGCGAGGGCCAGGAGGCGCTTTCCAAAGGTCATTTTTTTCATGCCATCCTCCTAAGGCCCCGTCGGTATAGGGCAAAAATTAGCGGCGCGTCGTGACGCACCCGGCTCCCATCGCCCGCGATCATCGATTGCACCACCAGTCCCTGAAGGGCGCCGATAAAGAGCGTGGCCGCCGCTTCGACGTCGAGCCCTTCGTCGAGCTCCCCGCAGTCTCTTCCCCGGTGGAGAAGGGTTCGAAGCGATTCCTTGTAGCGGGCCATGATGGCCTGGGCCATCCGCTTGGGGATGCGATCTTCGGGGTGTTGTAGCTCGCCGAAGAGCATGCGGGGAATGCCGGGATGGGACGCGATAAATTCCGCATGGAACAGAAATAGCCCCTCCAGGGAGGCCAGAGGGGAGCAGGCCGCCGAGGTCGCCTCTTCGGATCGGGAGATCAGGCGTTGGGCTACCCAGTCCATGGCCGCTTGTAAAATGGCGTCTTTGCTGGGGAAATGGCGAAAGATCGCCCCTTGGGTCAGCCCCATGCGCTGGGCTATGGCGGCGGTGGTGATCTCGCTGGGGTTTTGCTCCCCCGCCAGGGAGATCATCGTTTCCACCGTCAGGGCCCGCCGCTTTTCCGCAGGAAGGTTTTTTTTCGTTTGGTTCATGGGCTCCTCCAAAAAAGATAGTTATTGGTCACTATCTTATTTTCCCAGGGATCTCCCGTCAACCGGTAAAAGGGCGGATTCTCGCCGCCGAAGGCCCGGTCCCGTCGGAGGCAAGACCCCGGGGCGGGGAGCGCGCTTTTCGGGCTTTTGTCGCCCATCGTGGGGCCCCTCCTCCTGTTTGTCCCCGTAATGCCGCCCTTTCCCGGCGGAGGTCCGGGGCGCTTCGACATCGCACCTGGCGCTCATGGCGGGCCGGGGGGTTGACGTCGACGTCCTGAGGTGGTATGGTGCGAACATGGATACTACGACGAGCTCTTACTGTTTCGTCCAAGAAGGCCTTTGGTGGTGGCGCCCCTAGCGCCACCGCCGTTCCCGTTTGTCTTTTCGGGGCTGCGGTGCGGATGACGCATACGCAGCCCCTTTTCTTTATTCACCGAGCGATGAGGGGCTTCCGTGGGGAGCCCCTTTAGCTTTTTTTAAATACCCCAGAGGAGGAAGAGGAGCATGACGAGCACAGCCAAGGCGAGCCAGAAGGGTTTTTTCGGAGAGTACGGCGGCAGCTTTGTGCCCCCCGGGCTACAGCCCCGGTTGGATGAATTGGAACGGGCCTACGAGGAGGCCCTGAGGGATCCGGCCTTTGCCGAAGAGCTCACGGAGCTACTGCGAGACTACGTGGGGCGCCCCTCGGCCCTGACTTTCTGTGGCAACATTTCCCGGAAGTACGGTGGGGGGCGTCTCTTCCTCAAGCGAGAGGACCTGAACCACACCGGGGCCCATAAGATAAATAACGCCCTGGGGCAGGCCCTATTGGCGAAACGCATGGGGCGGAAGGAGCTCATTGCCGAGACGGGGGCGGGGATGCACGGCACCGCCAGCGCCACCGTGGCGGCCCTCATGGGAATGAAGTGTACGGTGTACATGGGGGCGGTGGACGTGGATCGCCAGGCCCCCAACGTGGCCCGCATGAAGGCCCTGGGGGCCAAGGTGGTGGCGGTGCAGGAGGGGCAAAAGACCCTGAAAGAGGCGGTGGACGTCGCCCTCCGAGCCTATGTGGAACGCCCGGAGAGCTTTTATCTTCTGGGGTCCGCCGTGGGACCCCACCCCTATCCCGTCATGGTGCGATCTTTCCAAAGCGTCATCGGCCGGGAAGCCCGGCGGCAATTCCTGGAGCGCGAGGGGCGTCTGCCCGACTACGCCGTGGCCTGCGTGGGGGGAGGAAGCAACGCCATCGGCCTCTTTGCGGCCTTTCTAGACGATGCCGCCGTGCGAATCGTGGGGGTGGAGCCCGCTGGACGGGGGCTCACCCCTGGGGATCATGCCGCCACCCTAACCATGGGGTCTCCGGGGGTGATCCACGGCTTCCGGAGCTACGTGCTCACCGACGGCCAAGGTGAGCCCGCCCCGGTGTACTCCATCTCCGCAGGGCTCGACTATCCCGGGGTGGGGCCCGAGCATGCCTTCCTCAAGGACTCCCGCCGGGGGGAGTATGTCACGGTGACGGACCAGGAGGCGGTGGGAGCCTTCCAGACCCTGTGCCACCTCGAAGGGATCATCCCCGCCCTGGAGAGCTCCCACGCCCTGGCCTATGCCCTGAAGCTCCTCCCGACCCTATCCCCGGAAAAGACGGTGCTGGTGAATCTCTCGGGGCGGGGAGACAAGGACATGGCCACGATCCTCCCCCTGCTGGACCTGGCGGACTGACTTGCCCTTTTGGGGGCGCTTCCCCTAGGCGAGGTTCTTTTAGCCCTGGGCGCCCCCTTTTTATCGAAATCTTTCTTGGCCCGTTTTAGAGTTCTTTTCCCTCCCTTTACCCAAGCCCATCACCCCCAGAGTCTTACTTCTTCGACCCCTTCCCCATAGCCCTCTGCGGCACGCGCCGAAGGGGGCATCGTCACCGCCTAAGATTATCGCAGAGAAAAATTTGCCCCGGGAGGGGAAAAAGGGCCCTAGCGGAGTGCTTTGGCACGACAAATGCGCTACTATAATGCCCGGACTTCCAGCGGCGGCCCCAGAGCGGGGATGAAGGAGCGTGGGACACCGTGGGTTTTTACGTGGATGTGGTGGGATGGCGGCGCATTTCCTCCGAAATACCTTTGTCGGGGCCCGATGTGTTGCGAGAGCTGGGCATCGAGGGGCGCCGCGAGGTGGTGGCCTGGCGGGTGAACCGTTACCTGAGGTCTTTGGATTGGATCATCGACGAGGACGCGACGGTGGAGCTGGTGGACGCCTCCTCCTTCGAGGGTATGGAGGTCTATCGTCGTACCCTGAGTTTTCTCCTGGTGTTGGCCTGCCGTCAGGCCCTGGGATGCCAGATCTCCATTCGGCACTCCATCAGTAATGCCTACTACTGTGAGCTTTCCTGCGGCCCCGCCAGCGCCGACCAGGTGGCTCGCATCCGCCAGGCCCTGCGGGATCTGGTGGATCAAAACGTCCCCATCCGCCGATCCGTGGTGTCTTTGGACAAGGCCCGGAGGATCTTCGAGGCCCAGGGAAACGACGATAAGGCCCGGCTTCTTCAATGGGCCGTGCAGGACCCCGTGGAGCTCTATTCCTGCCAGGGGCGGTTTGGCTTTTACTATGCCCCCTTGGCCCCTTCCTCGGGGGCCGTGCCGCTTTTTGACCTCATCTCCTATGCTCCGGGCATGGTGCTCCGCTTTCCCACCATCCACTCGCCCTTTTCCCTGCCGGATTTTCAAGCCACTCCCAGGCTGGTGGACGTCTTTCGGGAGTACGGAGAATGGCTGGACATCCTGGACGTGGGCACCATGGCGAGCCTCCACGAGCAGGTGGCGGAGGATAAGACCGTGGATATCATCATGGTTTCCGAAGCCTTTCACGCCCGGCGTTTGGCCCTGGTCTCCGAGGAGATCGTCCGGCGTAAGTCCGTGCGCCTGGTGTGTATGGCGGGACCCTCGGCGTCGGGAAAGACCACGGCCTCCCGAAGGCTTCGGGTGCAGTTGCAACTTTCGGGGCTCCACCCCGTGGCCCTTTCGCTGGACGAATACTTCGTGGACCGGGAGCGCACCCCCCGGGACGAAGAGGGGCAGTACGACTTCGAAGACATCAATGCCCTGGACCTGGAGCTCCTTAACTCCCATCTCCAGAGGCTTCTGGCGGGGGACGAGGTCCAGCTTCCGCGCTTCGACTTTCTTTTGGGCAAAAGGACCCCGGGGAGGAAGCTCCGTTTGAGGCCCAAAGACATCCTCATCATCGAGGGCATTCATGGCCTGAACGATCGCCTCACGGAGGCCGTGCCGGAGGACCTCAAGTACGGCATCTTCGTGTCGCCCCTCACGGGGGTGAGCCTTGATCGCCACACCCGGACGAGCACCACGGACAACCGCTTCTTGCGACGTATGGTGCGAGATCACCGTACCCGGGGCAAGTCCCCCGAAAACACCATTTTGCAGTGGCCCTCCGTGACCCGAGGGGCCTTCAAACACATTTTCCCCTTTCAAGATCGGGCGGACGCCCTGTTTAACACCGTGTTGGTCTACGAGCTCTCCGTCCTTCGGGGGTACGCCGAGCCCTTGCTTCGCACGGTGCCCGAAAGCTCTCTGGCCTTCGGCGAGGCCCAGAGGCTTTTGTCCATGCTCCGCTTCGTGCCTGTGATCCCGGCGGACAACGTGCCCAATACGTCCATCTTGCGGGAGTTCATCGGGGGGAGCTGCTTCGGCGACTAAGGACCCGGAGGCCTTCGCGGCGAAGGATTCTTCGGCGCGGGGATTTTTGCCGATTTTTCTAGTTCGCGGCACCACGCCCGCCCCTTCACCGGTGAGGCGGGCCAAGGAGGAGAGAGCATGGCGGAACGCATCGCGGTGATCGGCACGGGCTACGTGGGGCTCGTGGCGGCGGTGGGGTTGGCGGATTTTGGCAACAGCGTGGTGGGGGTGGATGTGGACCCCGAAAAAGTGGCTAAGCTCCAGGGGGGGATTTCCCCCATCTACGAGCAGGCCATGGAGGAATATCTGGAGCGAAACCTCCGCAACGGCCGTCTGTCCTTTTCCACCGATGTGGAGGCGGCGGTGCGGTCGTCCCGCCTGGTGTTCATCGCCGTGGGCACCCCGGAGGGTCCCGGGGGGGATCCTGACCTATCCCAGGTGGAGGCCGTAGCCCGGCTCATCGGCCGATGCTGCGCGGACTACAAGGTGGTGGTGATCAAATCCACCGTGCCTGTGGGAACCAATCGGAGGATCGCCCGTCTCCTCCGGGACCTGGCGGCCCCCGTGGAGGTGGACGTGGTCTCCAACCCCGAATTCCTCCGAGAGGGGAGGGCGGTGTATGACTTTTTCAACCCCGAAAGGGTGGTCATCGGCGGGGAGTCTCCCCGGGCCACCGCCATCCTCCGCTCGGTGTACCGGTCACGCCACCTGGACGAAACGCCCTTTCTCTTCTGTAGCTGGGAGACCGCCGAGCTCATCAAATACGCCAGCAACGGCTTTCTGGCCACAAAAATTACCTTCATGAACCAGATGTCCCAGTTGGCGGAGTGTGTGGGGGCCGACGTGGCCACCCTGGCCAAGGGCCTCGGCATGGACAGCCGCATCGGCCCCCTCTTCCTCCAGGCGGGGCCGGGGTACGGGGGGTCGTGCTTTCCCAAAGACACCATCGCCCTGGTCCGGACGGGGGAGCGGTGCGGGGCGGACATGACCCTGATCCGCGAGGTCATCCGGGCCAACGAGGCCCACAAGGCCCGCATGGCGGAAAAGGTGGAGCGGCTCGTGGGCCCTCTGGTGGGGCGCACCGTGGCCCTTCTCGGATTGGCCTTCAAGGCGGGCACCGACGACGTCCGAGAGTCCCCCGCGCTGGTCATCGCCGAGGAGCTGCTGCGCCGGGGGGCCCGGGTGCGGGTCCACGACCCCAAGGCCCTGGAGAACGCCCGGAAGATCCTGGGAGACCGGGTGGCCTACTGCGCCAGCGAGTTCGAGGCCCTCACCGGGGCCCACGCAGTGGTCCTCGCCACGGAGTGGAACGAGTACCGCAACCTGGACCTGGAGCGGGCCCGGGGGCTCATGGCCGCCCTTGCCCTGGTGGATCTGCGCAACCTGGTGGAACCCTCGGAGGCCCGGGCTCGGGGCTTTGCCTACGACGGCGTGGGGTACCCGGGGCCATAGGTCCCTCACCGCAAGAGGTAGGTGCGCGGGTTCGATATTGCCGGGGCGGAAAATGGATCATCCCCGCCGTTTCCACGGATGATTGCATGTTTAACTTGTAGGGGCGAAAAATCTGTTTATCCTCACCGTTCCGGCGGATGATCACGGGTTTAATTCGTAGGGGCGAAAAACCTTTCGCTCCACCATTCCGCGGACGGGCACGAGCTAGATTTGTAGGGGCGAGCGTATTTTTCGCCCCCATACTTCCTTAAAACTCCCCGGCCCTCCGGGGTGACCTCCACGGCATGCTCACCGTTCCCGCCCGCCCCTCAATGGGGCGTTGCACCACGGGGTACACGGGGAGGGTTCGCCGATCCAACGTCGCTGCCACGTCCCCCAGGGTACAAAAGACAAATCCCCGGTCCCGGGCCCGCCGCAGAAGTTCCTCCAGAAGGGGAAGGTGGGCCCCCCCCTCCATCTCTGCGTGGACGGTATGGATGTGGAGGTTCCCCCGGGAAAGGTGGTCCAGATAAAGATCAATCACCCCTTCTTCCGAAAGCCCCGGAGCGCCGTAGATCTCGTCCAGCGTGGGGAGCGTGGTGGGCATCTGGGGCGTGCGGAGTACGGCGGTCCCCACCTGGGGCAGAAAGGGCTCCCCCGTGCGGACGTCGCTGCAGTAAGCAAACCGGTACCGCTCCTGCATCATGAGACTCTCGGCGCTGGTCTGCCACCCCGGGGCGGCACAGCTTTGGGCTTCGCGCCCCGCCACCCGGGCAAAAAGCTCCAGAGCTCGGTCAAAATCCTCCCGAAGCCGGACAGGGGAAGTGGAAAGCAGGGTGTCCTGCCACGCCACATGGTCCCAGGCGTGCACTCCGCAGTCGTGCCCCGACGTCACCGCGTCCCGGAGGGGCTCCGGCGCGGAGGGAACAATGAGTGGAGCGGGGAGAAGGGTCCCCGAAAGCACCGTCCGCCATCCGTAGGTGGACACCGCTTTGGTGCGCCGCATCTTCGCCAGAAATCCCGGACGGAAGATCCGCCGCAGGGCCTTGCCGGAGTTGTCCGGCCCCAGGGAGAAGAAAAACGACGCCCGAAGCTCCAGCCGGTCGAAGAGCCGCAACAGGGCGGGCACCCCCTCCCGGTGTCCCGAGAGGGTGTCCACGTCGATCTTTACGCAGAGGGTGGGCATGGGGTCGTTTCCAGGATGCTCGCCACGGTGCGGCGCACCGTTTCGGTAAAGCCGATCCGGGGCACCCACCCCAAAAGTTCCCGGGCCTTGGCCACCGAAGGCCGCCGGTCGTCCACGTCCTCGTATCCCGGGCCGTAGTATGCGGCGGCGGGGCGATCCTCCAGCACGGCGGCCTCGGCGACGGCCCGCCAGGCGGGGTGCTCTTTCAGGGCGTCCCGCACCGCCAGGGCCAGCTCCCGGATGGAGGCGTTGTTGTCCGGATTTCCCAGGTTAAAAATCTGCCCCTGAGCTCGCTCCTCCTGGGTCAGGATGGCCAAAAGACCATCGATGCCGTCGTCCACGTGGGTGAAGCTCCGGCGCTGGGCTCCGCCATTGACCAGCACCACGGGGCGCCCGTGGATCATGTCGTAGAGCATCTGGGTCACGGCCCGGGCCTCGTGGCGGGCCGCGTCGTCGAAGGTGTCCAGGCGGGGCCCCATCCAGTTGAAGGGGCGGAAGCAGGAGTACCGCAGCCCCCGCTCCTGGCCCAAGGCGGCGAGCACCCGGTCCATCATCTGCTTGGAGCAGCTGTAGATCCATCGGGAAGCGGCGATGGGCCCCAGCACCAGGGGGCTCTCGTCCTCCTTCAGCTCCCGGTGGGGGCTCATGCCGTAGACCTCGGAGGTGGAGGGAAAGATGATCCGGGTGCCGTGCTCGGCGCACAGCCGGGCGATTTTCACGTTTTGCTCATAGTCCAGCTCGTAGACGTACAGGGGGCGTTTCACGTAGAGAGCGGGTTTTGCCACCCCCGCCAGGGGAAACACCACGTCCGATGCCGCCACCGCCTCCGCGAGCCAGGCATCTTCCCGAAAAATGTCCCCCTGGCGGAAGGTAAATCGCGGGTGGTGGGCCCACCGGGCCACATAATCCCCCGCCAGATCGAACCCCGTCACCTCCCACTGGGGATCAGCCAAGAGCCGCTCGCTCAGGTGACTTCCGATGAAGCCGTTGACGCCGAGAATAAGAATTTTCACGGTATACCTCCTGAAAAATGACGTCCCATAGCCTAAAACGTCGGCGAGGGAACGGACGGTGTGCCAAGGGGCTTTCTGCGCCAAAGAGACTCCGGTCAGCCCCCGTCTTTTTTCGCGATATTTCTCAGCACATGGAGAAACCTTGCCCCCCAGGGACTCGCCGACGAAACTTTCTCCGGGTCAATCTGCAGGAGGAGGGGGAAAGAGTGCTCCCCCTTGTCGTAGGGGGCCTTTGTTTTACAGTGGGCGCTGGCCTTTCGCAGGCTTTCATAGACTTCTTTTTTTGAGAGACGTTCCACATTTCCCCGCTGCGGTAAGGCCCCGGCGTTGAACCCGGGGCCAAAAAATCGAGAGAGGGTCTCGTGATCGGCCAGCAACCATGACTCCATACAGACCACCATGAGGTGACAGTGGTCGTCGTTGGTGTGGCAGGGGGGAAAAAAACCTTCCCGTCGGAGGTGCTCCCAAGGAGAGTGTCCGGAAACTTTTTCCTCGCTGTCGATCAACAACAGAGCCGTTTCCTGGTGCGCGTCGCAGGCCACGCGGAATCTTTCGTAGGCGGCTTGGCGCCCGCCGCACGCCACAATGCGGGGCATTTGTCCCTTCAGCCCTGCCCGCTCCAAAAACACACGGAACCCTTCTCGGCAGCGCCGGTGGAGTCTTTCCGAATCTCCTCCGCCCTCGACGTACAGCTTGACTACCATCGGTTTCCTCCGATCTCGCCGCTGGTCCAGAGGTGCCCCAGGCCGTACTGTTGGAGCCACGGGCGTAGCGCCCCCTCGTCAAGGCGGTGGACGGAGGTGTGAAAGTTTTCTTTTTCGCAGACCAGGACGACCTCCGGCGTGTTCGTGAAGGCGTCTACCAGACCGGTGGAATGGGTTGTCACCACAATCTGCGTTCTCTCGGCGGCCAGGCGTAGGGCGTCTGCGACGTGATTGATCAGGTCCGGGTGTAGCCCAATTTCCGGTTCATAATGCAGACAAGAGGGGGTGGGGTGGGGTCGCAGAGAACCGCCAGAAGACAAAGATAACGCAACGTGCCGTCGGAAAGCCTTGTGGCGGGAACAGAAAATCGTCCCTCCTGCACGAAGACCTGCACGGTGCCCCCTTCGACCATGACGTCGAAATCCTCCGCCTCGGCGTAGACGGCGCGGAACATCTCCAGCAGCCGACTCTTGGCGCCGCTGTCCCGCCGTAGGCGGTTGAGCACCAGCCCCAGATTACGCCCATTCTCCTCAAGCCACCCATTGGGCAGATCGGCGGGTTGGGGGAGACGGGGCGGCGTGTAACGCCCCAAAGACCAGTCGCGGTAGATGCGCATGCGTCCGAAGACTTCTCCCAGACGCGTGATTTCCGGATAGATATCGGGGTCCTGACGCTGGGCGAGAATGGACCGTGACGGGTCGACATCCTCCCGACGCAGCGTCCGCCACCAGCGTTTCTCGTCTTCCGGGTCGCGCACGCTGAGCACAGGATGCCCTTCTTCGTACCGGTAGTAGAAAAAAGGCCCGTCGTGTCCGGAACACGGCGCGGTGCTCTCGATGCGTTCATCGGTGATCTCGAACCGCCCCCCCGATGCGGTGAAATCCAAGCGGTACCGCAGGGGAAGTTTCCCCTCGGTGCCGGGGAAAAGTTCCACAAGGGCCTCTATGGTGGCTGTGGGGATTTCTTTCGTCCCCTTCCACAACCAGTCCCGCACGCCGCCCCCTTCTCGGATCGGCGTGTCCAGCCGCGAAGGAGCCGATTGCAGCAGGGCGATGCCCTCAATCAGATTGGATTTTCCCGAGCCGTTAGGTCCGATGAGAACGTTCAATGCTCCCAGGGGCACGGTCTCTCCCTCGGGGCCGTACGAAAGAAAATTTTTCAGCCGGAGGCTTGTGATCATCGTATCCACCTCTCATGCCGGCATTCCCCTTTCGGAGCACTCGCGTCTCCGTCCTTTCCGGTTTCAGTCCGGCTCTTTTTCAGAACTTTTACGCATCTAGCCGCTCTCCGGTGTGCAGATGTGTCGCCCCCCAGACGTTGCCGTCCCGCTCTTCGTCGCCCTCCTCCTGCACCCGGTCCAGACGCAGCACGCCCCGGCCGGTGCCCACCCGCAGGGGAGCCACCGAGAGCACTTCTCCCGGCGATATTTCTTCCCCCTCTTCGGGAAAAGCCCGCCAGACAAGGATCTTCTTTTCCCCAAGAGGAAAGAACGCTCCGGGCCAGGGGTGGGTCACCGCCCGCACCAGATCGTAGAGCTCCCGGGCGGAGAGCTCCCAGTGCATCCGACCATCTTCAGGGCCCCGGCGGCCGAAGGAGGAGGCCCGGGAAGCATCCTGGGGAAAGCGAGGGGCCGTGCCCCCTTCCACCAGAGGCCACGTGCGGGCGAGGATCCGGGCGGCGGCGTCGGCCACCTTGAGGGACACCGACAGAGCGGTGTCCTCAAAGGTGATGGACACCCCCTCCTGATCCAGCACGTCCCCCGCGTCGGGACGGGCCACCATCTCGTGGAGCGTGGCCCCCGTCTCCGTCTCTCCCCGCAGAATGGCCCAGTTGATGCACGCCCGACCCCGGTAGCGGGGGAGAAGGGAGCCATGGACGTTGAACGCTCCGCCGGGGGGCAGGGCCAGCACCTCCGGAGCGATCATGTCCCGATAGTACGCCGAAAGAAGTAGATCGGGGGCCAACCCTTGCAGCAACTCCCGCCCTTCCGGGGAGCGCAGGCTTTCAAAGAGCACCGGAATGCCCGCCGCACGGGCCCCGTCGGCCACCGATCGGAACCAGATCTCCTCGTGGGGATCGTCCCGGTAGGTGAAGACCGCCACCACAGAAGCCCCCAGGGCGCAGAGGGTCTCCAGACACCGCACCCCCACCTCGCTGTAGGCCAAAAGCACCACCCGGGGTCGTCGCCCCGCCGGAGGAAAGCTCCGCACCTCAGCCACGGCGATCTCCTCCCGGAGAGAGGGGATCCTTCGCGTCGTCGTAGATCTTTCGGATCAGAAAACGGGGGCGTCGCCGCACCTCCAGATAGATTCTCCCCACGTATTCCCCCGCGATGCCGATGGAAAGCAGCGTGATTCCCATGAGAAAAAAGTTCAGAGCCAGGAGCGTGAAAACCCCCTCCACCTCGGGACCCAACACCAGACGCCTCAGGAGCAGAAAGACCGCGAAGACCGAGCTCAAGAAGGAAACCAGCGTCCCCAGCATGGTCACCGCCTGGAGGGGCACCAGAGAGAAGCCCGTCATGAGGTCAAAATTCAGCCGGATCAGGCGGTACAGGCCGTACTTCGACGCCCCCTGCTCTCGCTCCGCGTGCCCCACGGCGATCTCCACCGGATGGGTGGCGAACTTTCGGGCCAGGGCCGGGAGAAAGGTGGTGGTCTCCTGACACTGATTGATGTAATCCACCACCCGGCGGTCGTATCCCCGGAGCATGCAGCCGTAGTCCTTTAGTCCCAGGCCGGTGATGCGGTTTGTAAACTTATTGACGATGCGGGACGCCACCTTGCGGAAGAGGGGATCGTGCCGATTTTCCCGGTATGTGCCCACCACGTCGTGCCCCGCCTCCAGCTCCGCCAGAATTCGGGGGATCTCCTCCGGCGGATTCTGCAGATCGGCGTCCATGGTGATGAGGTACCGCCCCCGGGAGTTTTCAAAGGCCGCCAGAATGGCCATGTGCTGACCGAAATTTCCGTTAAAATCCAGCACCCGGACGCAGTGGGGGAACCGATCCCGGTGTGCCAGAAGAAGCCCCAGGGATCCGTCCCGGCTACCGTCGTTGACGAAAATGACCTCATAGGGCTTTTGCAGCGCCTCCAGTACGGGCATCAGCCGGGGGAAAAGCCGGGGCAGGGATTCCTCCTCGTTATAAACGGGAATGACCACCGACAGCAGCGGTGCCGATGCGGGGTCCCGAGGTTCCGTGGACACAAGAAACCGCCTTCCTCTCGTGGATCATGGATGTCTTCATAGACATGAAAAATAACACCACCGTAGGGGCGAGCGTATTTTTCGCCCCTACAACCCCTACACGCGAAACTCGCGCCTATCGGTGTATCGGCTGTGGGGCAATTGCATTTTTCGCTCCGACAATTGGCAGGAGCCCCAGCTAGGGATGCTCACCTTCCAACTGGCCGGGAGCGCACGCCTTCCAGCCGGCTCTTTTTTCAGCCATCGGTCGCCCCACCAACGCAACCCTTTCGCGAAAACCACTGGACGCAAGCCGGGAGCGCCGACTTCTAGTCGGCTCTTTTTGAACTCCCGGATGCTCCCTACCGAAACCTGCCTCAAAATGTTAACGAAATATCACCGTAGGGGCGAGCGTATTTTTCGCCCCTACAAACGGAATTTGTGCCCATCCGCCCCGACAACGCCTACCGATTTCTCACCACCACTTGCCCCTGATCCTCCCCCAGAAAACGCCCGGGGGGAAAGCCCCCCCGCACCAGATCCTCATACGCCTCCCGGGGGGCCACCAGGATCATCCCCCCGTTCCCTTCCCACCGGGGACGGAAGTCCGCCGAAGAAATAAACCACTCCCCGGCCCGGTCCTGAGAAGCTCCAAAGGCCAGCTCCCCGTAATAATTCACCAAAAGAACCCGCTGCTTCAGGTAAAAGGGTAGCCCCTGGTGATATTCTCCCACGTTGGCCACCCCGTCCCCCGGCTGCCGGTGCGCCGCCACCGTCGACGCCAGCCCTCGGGCGGAGATGATCTCCCCGTAAAAGCTGAACACCGGCTTCATCGCCGCCCCCTGCACCAGGGCCACCCCCAGAAGTATCCCTCCCAAGGCCCAGGGACGACGGACCAGGGCCCACCAGAGGAGCAGCACCCCCCCCAGAAGAACCCCTCCCCAGGGCAGTCCCAGGGCCAGGAGCCGGGAAGGATCGTACTTGTCCTGGAAAAAAGGGTAGACCCCCAGGGCCAGGGCCAGGGGAAGCATGAAAAGCGTCGAAAGCCCCACTCCCCAGAGGAGGGATCGCCGTCGCCCCAGAGCCGGAGGCTGGGCCAGGGCCCATCCGGTCAGCAGCGCCAGGGGGGGCATCGCTGGCAGGATATAAGGTACCAGCTTCGACCGTGATAGGGAGAAAAAGACCAAGATCACGGCGAACCAGAGCAACATAAAGAGCAGATTTTCCCCATCGGCACGCCCCTCGCCCTCTCCTTTTAGGGCCTTTCCCAGGGCGGCCAGGGCCATGCCGGTCCACGGCAAAAATCCCACCGCCAGAATGGGCAGGAAAAACCACCAGGGCTCGAAGCGTCCGTGGACCATGGTGGTGTAGCGCAAAAAGTGCTCGTGGACAAAAAAGAACCAGAAAAATTCGGGGTTAGCCCGGATTACCGCCAAAAACCACGGAGAAGCCAGGGTGAAGAAGAAAAGCACTCCCGCAAAGGAAAACCCCCGGCGGACGTACTCCCATCGGCGGGTTAACACGATCCACCAAAAGATCACCGCCCCGGGGAGCACCACCCCGATGAGCCCCTTGGCCAAAGTCGCCAGGGCTGCCCCCCCGTAGAAGAGCGCGAGCCACCCCCGAGACCCCGTCATGGCCCGATGGAACCCCAGCAGAGAGAGGGTCAGGAAAAACGTCAGCGTCATGTCTGTGATGTTAATGTGGGCTGAGGCAAACCACAAAAGGGAGCTCCCCAGCACCGCCCCCGCCGCGATCCCCCCCCGGGGCCCCCAGAGCGATGCCCCAAAGAGCGCCACCGCCCCGGCACCCCCCAAAGAGGCCAGGGCGGGCACCACCCGGGAGGCGAATTCCGTCTCCCCCAAAAGCCGAAAAGCTCCGGCGGTGAGCCAGTAGTGCAGCACAGGTTTCTCGAAGTACTTCACATAGTTGAGCCGGGGGGTGGTCCAATCCCCCGTCTCGATCATTTCCCGGGGGATTTCGCCGTAGCGCCCCTCGTCGGGCTCAAGCAACCCGTGGGATCCCAGCTTCCAGAAGTAGAGCACCCCCAGGGTCAGCAGCAGGATCCCCAAACGGGGCAGAAAGGCTTTTTCGTCAGGAAGGCGCATAAGAGGGGTCTCCTTCGACCTCGGTCGCGACCTTTCCCGTGTCCCGCCAGCGCCGGGCCAGATAGATAAAGGGCGTGTCACAGAGGGCTACCAGGGCCTTGATGAGGTAGGTGCTCAAGAAAATCTGCCCCAGCTCCTCCGGCGGAAAGACCCCCCAGAAGGCCACCCCCACGAAGATCAGCGTGTCCAGGGCCTGGGACACCAAGGTGCTGCCGTTGTTTCGCAGCCAGAGAAACCGCACCCCAGGAAAACGGCGCCACCAGAAGTGATAGGCCTCCACGTCGTGAAATTGGGAGACCAGATAGGCCAGAAGGCTCGCCACCGCCAGGCGGGGCAGGAGGGTAAAGATCGTTTCCAGGGCGGGGGAGGCGAAGTCTGAGGCGTCGGGGCGAAAAAGCAGGGTAAGCCGCATGAGCACCGTGAAGACCACCAGGCTGAAAAACCCGATCCCCACTGCGGTGCGGGCGTCCTGGCGCCCATGGTTTTCCGAAAGGATGTCCGTGGCGAGGAACGTGGTGCCGTAGATCACGTTGCCCAACGTGGCCACCAGGCCAAAGAGCGACACGGTCTTCACCACCTCGATGTTGGCGATGACGGAAGCCAGGGCCACCCAACAAAAGAGCCCCGTCTTGCCCCAGAGCCGATAGGCCAAGAGGATCCCTCCGAAATTTGCCAGTACCGTGACGAAAAAAATCGTTTCGTTTCCCATCTCCCGTGAGCCTCCCAGTCCCGGTGTGTTCTGCCCCTCGGAGGCCATTTTACCAGAAAGCGCAAGATCCGCCCCCCCGCCGACGGGATTATTGTAGGGGCGAACGTATTTTTCGCCCCTACAACCCATGGCCATGGTGGCCGCACCGCCGGGAGTCCCCACCACCGATGGGCGCACGGCCGAAGAGCACGCACCTTCCCGTCGGCTTTTTTAGCCTGCCATAGCCGAAGAGCGCCCCCCGTCCCGCCGCCCCGACTCCACCCTTCGCCCCGGGAGGCGACAAGGCCAAGCCTTTAGGCGAAATGTTTCCCCTTCCACGCCCCTTTTACCCCACGGCCCCTTCGTTTGCGGTAAAATACCACCATGAAAGATCGCCCCGGGGTCGGGCGAGAAGAAGGGA
>Ga0116185_1000252_pt1 | contig 68844 bp, 55 predicted proteins | sample AD_JPNNA7_MetaG_FD_89754 | JGI IMG/M metagenome (GOLD analysis project Ga0116185, IMG submission 89754) | Active sludge microbial communities of municipal wastewater-treating anaerobic digesters from Japan - AD_JPNNA7_MetaG | ecosystem: Engineered > Bioreactor > Anaerobic > Digestate | place...
AAAGGAAGTCCAAAGCCTGAGCCTGTTGGGAAGAAGGGCGCAGGAGATACTTGAAAGTGCGGATCATAGAACTATTGTACTGGTTATTGTAAACAAAATCAAATCATATAGAAAAGAAAGGAGTAATCGGGCTTCCTCTGCCGCCTAAAGGCGGCGGTCCCCGCCCGCAATTATTATGGCACGAAACAATTCTTGTCAGCATGTGGTCGATATTACCGGGGACATCCATTTTGGACTTGTCTCTGTCGCAGGAAAGACACTTCCTTTTCTGCGACTGTTTGGATTCGTCAAAGCTACCGCCGGCTCCTCCGGCGTTGAGGGGATGCGGATTGTCGCTTACGGCCCCTGGGCTGAATTGATTTACGCACATGTGCGAAAAGGTTCACGCCTTTTCATCATTTCGCATGTCCAGCGCCGGATGGTTGTCGATAAAGAACTGATTGAGTTTGTGGTGGAAGAATGCCAGTTTTTACGCAACGTTGACTGGGCTGCCGGCGAAGCCAAGCGCCTTGAACTGGTGGAACGGGGCGAACTGCGCCCACCTTACAAAGAGCATGATGATCATATTAGCGGCATGGATGAGGAAACCGAGGTATAAAGATGCCCATCCCTAAGTCGTACTATCTGATCGCGTCCCTGGTGGTTATTGTCATTATCCTGGGCGTGATCGGTTGGCTGGCATCCCCGGTTGACGAAGCCGGGCGGCCAATGCTGCTCCTGCCGGATGTGAAGCGGGTTGAGGATTATCGCCGGCAGGCCCGCACCTGGGCCAATGACCTGCGCCTGCTGGATGGGCAGCTTGTCACGTTGCTGGCCGGCACAGGCGATTTACTTTCGCAGTCTCGTGACGGGCAGAACGCTTTTGAGGATAGCCTGGCGATAGCGAAAGATGCTGATGTCACCGAAGTGCCGCCGGCATTGGCAGGTCTGCGCTCAATGATTGTCAATACATCACTGGCCTATCTGGAAGCATCCCGCAGCGTCTTGCTGTGGATCAGCGCGCCGAAACAAGAAAACTACGATCAGGCCGTTCTACTCGTTCAGACTGCCCGTGAGCAGTTGTACGAGTTGGAGGCGTCGTCATGGATCAAATAAACACCGCAACATTACGCGCCCTGGCAAGAGCAGAGTGCGAGAGAAGGGAGTGTTACGAAAAACAAATGGACGAAGCGAAGAAGGTATTGATTGAGTTCATCAAAAAGATCGGTGAGGAGCACAAAATTCCGGTCCGACAATTGGTTGAAACAGAACTGACCCTGGTGGAAGTAGCCCGTTTTGCCATCCAAATGGCTGACCAGGCCATCCGTCAATTGAATCACGCCCTGAAGCAAAATGAGCCATCCCAGGCACAGAATGAAATTACCCGCTTGCAGCGGGAGATCCAACGCTTGCAGGCAGAACTAACCGCCGCGAGACTCCATAACCCGATGACCCCAGAGGCGATTTCACCGGAGCAATCCAGGGCCAGAGCGCCCACCCTCACAATCGTCTCCGATAACTCACCCGCAGCAGATGAGTCTGTTCCCGATCCATTCCCGGATGGATCACTGGAAGAACGACTCCTGCACCTGGCAGGATCGGCCCGCACGCTTCGGCTGCCAGGACTGATTGACATCTGCACCGAAAAACTAAACCTGCCTCGTCCAGAAATTGAAACCGGGATTCAATCCCTGGTATCTCGCAAACACCTGGTTGTGATTAATCCGATGCCCTCTTTTATCCCAAAATCAGGGGCCCCCATTCCTCCAGCTTTTTCGCTGACTCCCCAGGGTGTGAGTGCTTACAACTTGAAATCCAGTGCGCCGGCGATTCCTGTGGGTGACGGGTTGGCAAATTCGGGTCAATTATGGCTGGAAGAAGCCCCGCTGCTGGCGCACTTTGTGGAAGAAGTGTTGCCGCGTTATGGATACACCTTCAACCGCTACCTGCCTGAAAACGCCGTTCTGGACCAGGATGGAGCCGGGCAGCATTTATTTGTGGCCCATGCGCTGCTTTACCATAACGGGGAGCCCGTATTAATCATGTATGCCGGTGATCGATATGTCAAAGGCGGCGTGGACCAATACTATGATGATTTTTATCGGGCAACAAATGGCAGGATGCACTTTGTTTGCCTGTACCCCAAAACAACCCGGCAGCTTGTCAGCGATCTAAACTTTCGGGCATCCCGAAATTCGTCCTCGACTGTTACGCCCCGGATCACAAATCTTGACGATGCGCTGGTCTATGAACAGCAGTTGCGGGCCGGTGAAATCAAGGCTGATGAAAATTCGATCTGGTTCTCTATCTTGAGAAAGGAGCATAATCGGTAATGACAACAAAACCCGAATCAGCAGCAGGACAAATCATCCCCTGGCGGTCAATGAAACCGGCAGAAAAAGAACGCGCTATTTTGGAGTTTGTCGGAATGCAAGGGGTAGCCACTTCTGCACAAGGGCAACAGTGGTTCGGCCTTCGATACGAGAAACCCATCCGAGACCGCATGACTAAAATGTCCAACGGCAATAATCCTTTGTTAACGCATCGGAATTTGCCGCGCCCCTGGGCGTCGAGGTATCGGGTGTATTCGGCCTTTCTAACGGATGCCGGGGCTGCGGTACTAAACGAAATGAATGGCACAACGATCCTGGCCCCAAGCCAGGCTACCCAGGAAAAGAATTTCGTGCATGGATTAGGTATCGTTGATATTGCCATAGCCTTGAAGAAAATGGGGCTTTCTTGCGACATGGAACGCCGGATGAATATTCCTGATGATGACGATGGTGGGTTTATTCGGCCTGACATACTTTGCCATCTGGATGGTTCGCATATGCTGATAGAGTTTGAACAAACCAGAAGCGAGCAGAATTTGTCAGAACGTTTGCTTGGTCGGCTGCGCCGGTGGCAGGAAATCTTTACCAGTCCAGTAATGAGAGATGTACTGCCAGACGTTATTGTTCTCTTTGCTATGAAAGAAAGCGAAGATAGATACACAACTTCAACATGGTCAAAAGTCTTGTACGAATTGAGTCAGGAGCTAGGCGGCTCACCGGCTTTTTCGGTCTGGTCTATGTCTATTGCCGATTTCTTGAACAATCCGACGCTGGATTTGCGTCGGTATAAACGCCTGATACCATCTCTCTATCCCGACTCGGATGCCCTGGCCGATGAACGCGAGCGTTTCTTTCATGCCCAGGCAGTCAGCGTGCCGACGTTGCCCGGATTACAAAAGGCGTGGCAGGCTGCTAGATCGTATCACCTCGACTATCGAGGCCGGTTAACCGAAATGCAATTGACAACATCAGTTCGCAAGGCATTCCTGGATTGCTGCGACAACTTGTTCTCAATGGTAATTTCTGGCCCAGAATCAAGCAGGTGGAACAACGGTGGAGTCCCCTGGATTGGTATTGGCGTTTTGCGCTGCTGGTTTGAGCAGCCATCCATGTCGGACTTCAGATTACGCCTGATCAACGCTTTAGAGAGCTTAAAATCCAGTTACGGGCGTGGCCTTTATTCTGCTGCTGATACTTTGGAACGGATGGTAGTATGGGGAACCATCCTGCGCCAGTTTGGTTTTGGGCGCGGCGGCCCGTTGGCATTTTACGCGCAAGTTGGTACTAGCGAAAAAGATCAAGACAGGCGCAGCGGGTTGATACCGGTGTTTACTATCTCGTCCCCCTGGCCGGGTATTCGTGAGGATCAGGATGCCGCCAATGTGACAGTTCAGGCATTGACCTGGTTGGTGCAGACGCTAATGGATTATCCCGTCGAACTCGGATTGACCAAAGAAAACAAAAAGGCACTGTCTTCGGTTACGCTAAACAGTCCCAACCATGCCGGCGATATTGCCTTTCAGGATATAAATAGCGATCCCCCCGTAGAAGAACCCTAAAATCGAGATACTTTAGGGTGTGAAAAAATGGCAATCGGACCCCTGTTCTTCGCTAAAACCTCCAAAAACGAGGTCAAAAGATACTCTTATTTTCGATTCGGTGTACTTTTGATGGTTCGCCAAGACCATTCGCGTAACTGTCCCTGTTTTTGGGGTAAAAAAGGGGGGTAAAAACCCCAAAAACAGGCGTTTTAAGGCTTAAAAATGGCCGTTTTCGGTGAAGTTAAACTATATTTCTATACCACCCCTTTGCTTGCTGCTCCTGCAAACTGCAACCTGAAAGAAAACCTGTGTGCTTTGCTCGCTGGCTTGCCTGTTGCAAGCAATCAAGCGCATGACAACTGTTTGACTGTGACCTGTGGACTGTGGTCTCCCGAAGATAGCAAACGGGAAAGGAGCCGGCTTGCAAGCGGTGAGCGAGTGCGCTGGTGGGTGGGGGAGCGGCGCACGGTGGGCTGAGGGCTGGAAGGTGAAAGCTGGGCTGCCTGTGTGCGGCAGGGCTTGACGTAGTGTGTAATATGGTGTAATATGATGTATATGAACACGATGACCAATGACTGGAACAAAGCAGAAGTGGAAGCCGGCGCACAGTGGGCAGTTTGCCCGGCGTGCGGCGACCTGAACGAACTGGACGCTGCGTTCTGGGCGGCGGTTGCGCTGGCCGGCTGCGAGGAAGCGCCGGTGCGGTGCGGCTCATGTGGAGCGGTGTACTCGGTCGAGATTGCTGGAATACCGGGAACGCCGGAAGCGGAGCCGGCAAGCAGCCTGATGAACCTTAACATCGAGAATGACGAATGGCAATAAATCAACGCCATAGCTACTGCTTGACTTGTGATCTTTGCGGTGCAACCGGCCCGGTGGTTGAAACCTGGTTCCACGTCAACGCCGGCTTTGTTCGCGGTAAATATCGCCAGGAATATGGCTGGCGGCGAAAAAAGAACCAGTCCGGCAAACTGGTGGACGTGTGCGCAGCGTGTTATGCAGGCAAGAATCACCTGGCAGGAACAACGGTAAGCGTGGAGGCGGTCAATGGCTGAAACGGTTGAAAACGAGAGCGAGGTACGGCTGCGGATTGCGAAACTGAAGGGATACCGGTGGTACGACAACGGCCAGCGGCCCATCGCGCTTGAAACATACCAGGGATATCCGCTATACTGGGATAGCCTGGGAGCGCAGCCAGAACCTTCTGAATATTGTGACCTGAAACGCCTGCCGGCATGGACGCGAGAAGAGACTGCTGCGTGGAGCCTGGTTGAAGAAATGCGCCAGGCGGGAATTGTCTGTGAGGTGTTGGCAATTCCCGAAGAACGAAAATCAAAAAACGGAGCCTACGAAATCAAGCTGTACAACACTGATCTGTTTGTCCACGAAGTTGGCGAAACGGCTCCACTGACAATCTGCCGTGGCTGGCTGGCCTGGCAGGAACGTATTCACCACGAAACCAGGGATAACCTGGTGAGTGAACTGAGATAATTGAGTGAGCTAATAGAGAGGAAGGAGAAATAAAAAAATGGATGAGTTTATAGGAGCGATGTGCGTGGCAATTGCGATTATCGCGTTTGTAACGGTGCTTGTGGCAATTGTTGGCCTGGTGTGGCTGTTTATCGAGGGTATCCGTATCTGGCGCTCGCCTGGCGGCGAGGGATTTATAACAAAGCTGGCGACAACGACGCCGGGCGGCGGTGACATGAGCCAAATCTGGGCGGAGCAGCGCCGGCAGGCGTTGGCGCAGGATCAGCAGTTCCAGCAGGAAGTATCGTATCGCGGCCTGCATTTTATAACGGGCCACGCCGGCACAGGCAGCGAGGGCAATAGCGGCCCTGACTTTAGCGGTCCCGGCATGGGTGGCGGATTCGGTAGCGGTGGCTTCGATCAGGGGTTTTAGTCCTGAGCGTAGGAGTAGAATGACCTGTCCTGCAACCGAAACCGAGATGAGCATCGTGAACGCGATCAAGGAATACCTGGAACTCGCTGGCTGCATTGCCGTGCGGATCAACGCTGGTGCGATTGTGGTTCCCGGAGAAGGCAAAAGCCGGCGATTGTACCGGGGCGCGCCGGCAGGGACATCGGATATCCTGGGCTGCCTGCCCGGAGGCCGTTTTTTCGCCCTCGAAGCCAAGCGTCCCGGCAAGAAAGCCACGCTGAAGCAGCAGGCATTTCTGGAATCGGTGCGAGCAGCCGGCGGCATCGCCGGCGTCGCGAGTTCGATTGAGGAAGCGGCCAGGCTGTTGGGGCTTCCGGGTGTGCAATAAGGCGACACAGGACGTATAATTACGCTATGTTGCACCATACCCAACCGTGATCAGGAGAAAAGAAAATGGCTAAGAAACATCGCACACAAATATTGCTGGAAGAAGAGCAGTTTCAACTTCTATCCAGGATTGCAAAACTGGAAGGCCGGAGCATGTCAGATATTGCCCGGCGGGTGATGGACGCTGGCTTTGCGGTCTTGCGGGATGATCTTGAATCGGCTGTGAAGCGGGTAAGGATCATCAACGAAGGTCGCGCCGCGTACAATACAGGCGGTGAGAACAAGGAACAATCGTAAAAAATGGCAGAGATCAAACTGGTCGGACGCGTAGGCAAAATCATCTATCACAATCCCGCAAACGGGTTTGCGGTGATCGTGCTTGAATTAAGCGAGCCAGCCAGCAACCCGGAAACGGGTATCCTGCAAAACTCAGTCAAAGTCCAGGGTTTGTTCCCGACACTGGCCGAAGGGCTGGACCTGGAAGTAACGGGCGAGTACGGCGTCACGAAATATGGCCGGCAGTTCAAAGCGGCGACGATTGCCCAGATCATGCCGGTGGACCTGGAAGGGATTGAACGGTATCTGGCATCGGGGCTGGTGGACGGCATTGGCCCGACGCTGGCGAGAGCGATTGTCGAGATGTTTGGCGAAGAAACGCTGGATGTGTTGGACAACGCCCCTGAACGGCTGAAGGAAGTACACGGCATTGGCGAGGTAAAGTCTGCGCTGATCACCGCCTCGTGGCAGGAGCAGCAGCACGCCCAGGAAATCATGGGCATGTTGTCTTGCATTGAAATTACCCTGAACACGGCCCTGAAAATACTGAAAAAGTACGGCGCTGCGGGAGCGGTGGAGATTGTGCGAACCAACCCCTATCAACTTGCGTATGATATTGAGGGAATCGGGTTCAAAAAGGCCGATGCGCTGGCCCGGAAAATGGGCCTGGCGTATGACGACCCCAACCGCTTGCAGGCGGCAGTATTGTTCGCCCTGACCGAAGCCGCAGAGAAAGAAGGGCACGTTTACCTGCCCAAAGGCATCCTGATCGAGCGAGTGCTTGATCTGACTGGCCTCGAAACGGAAAGGGAAAGCGGTAAGGGACGTCTGGTGGAAGCCGCGATTATTGCCCTGCAATCAGACCAGGAAAGCCGGGCACGGGTAAAAGAAGACTCATTGGATGACGTTGAATCAGTCATCTACCTGCGGTGGCTGTGGCGGGCTGAGGAAGGGGCGGTGGATCACCTGGTGCGGCTGCTGACTGGACTCACCTGGACGGTAAACCTGCCGGCGTTTGATATCGAAGCCGATGCAGAATTGGCAGAACTAAACGATGATCAGCGGGAAGCCATCAGCATCGCCCTGCGCTGTCCGGTAAGCATTCTGACCGGCGGCCCAGGTACAGGTAAAAGTTTCACCATGAAAGCGCTGATCAGCGAACTGGAAAAACGGAAGAAATCGTATGTCCTGTGCGCCCCGACTGGACGGGCAGCGAAGCGGCTGGCCGAGTCCACTGGCCGGGAAGCAAAAACGATTCACCGCACGATTGGCTACATTCCTGGCGAGTCCAGTGATGATGAAGACGATGATGATGGATTTCTGGAAGCCTACCTGGATGAGCGGGAAAAGCGTGAGATTGACACCGCCAATTTCGTCATTGTGGACGAAGCCTCGATGGTTGACATCAGCCTGGCGAATCGGCTACTGAAAGCCGTTCCGAATGGCGCACACCTGCTGCTGGTGGGTGACGTGGACCAACTGCCGCCGGTAGGAGCCGGCAACTTCCTGCGGGATGCGATAGATTCGGGAGCGATCCCGGTCACACGCCTGACCCAGATATACCGGCAGGCAGCCGGCTCGAATATTATCGTCAACGCCCATGCAGTCAACCAGGGCAGAACACCAACGGCGGTGAACGGCGACTACTTTGTCCTGAAAGCCGAAAACGGTGAAGATGCAGCGGCCCAGGTCGTGGATCTGGTCGTCAAAAGATTGCCGGCCTACGGCCTAAAGCCATCGGACGTGCAGGTCCTAAGCCCGATGCGCCGAGGGCCGGCAGGCGTGAGAGCATTGAACGAAGCCCTGCAAGCCGCGCTGAACCCGGAAAACCTGTTCAAACCGGAAGTCCGGTTGGCCGGCGGTCTGTTTCGGTTAGGGGATCGGGTCATGCAAACGAAGAACGACTATGACCGGGGCGTGTTCAACGGCGACGTGGGTCAGATTGTGGACATCAACCTGGCTGGTAGGGAACTGATCGTGGACGTGGAAGGAAAAGGGATCGTGTACCCTTTTCAAGAAGCGGACAACCTGGTGCTGGCGTATGCGAGTACGGTGCATAAGGCCCAGGGAAGCGAATACCCCTGCGTAGTGATGGTGATGCTGACCGAGCAGTATGTAATGTTGCAGCGGAATCTGCTGTACACCGGGATCACACGAGCGAAGCGGCTGTTCGTCATGTTGAGCAGCGAAAAAGCGGTGCAGCTGGCGGTTCACAACAACAAGGTTGCGAAGCGGTACACCGGGCTGGCGGTGAAACTGGCCGGCAAAATTGAATTGGAGCCGGCGTAACAGGCAGAAGCGGGCAAGTGCAGAAGTCAGAAAACGTTTTCTCCGCTTCTCCACTTTCTCCACTTCTCCGGTTTGGTGGAAGGCAGCAGGCAATAGACAAGAAAACAGAAGGAGTAATAAAACAAAACGATGACAACGACAGAGATGAATAATGCGAAAACAAATCCGGGCAAGCTGACCTTTGGCCGAGCGGTCAAAGCGGTGCTGCTGTTCCCGTTCAAGGTACTGGCCTTTGCGATCAAAGTGACGCTGGTGCTGGTGCTGGCCGGCGTAGTGACAACGGTGGGCTACGGCGTGTACCGCAGCGGGCAGCCGATGGTGGTTCCCGAAGCGCAGGGGATGACCTATCGGGAGTTCTTGAAAGAGCGGTTGGATGCGATGAAGGCATTGGATGACGCTAGTGCTGAACGCGATGATAATAGAGTGTGCGTGTCAACGGCTACATGGATTAAGCTGCCTTCAATGTTTATTTTGCTGGCTCCCCAGGTTACTTTGGCGGCATTATACCCTGACTCAAACTTTGCCCGAATGGTGGAGGGTGGTGATGGTTATTTTTATCGGAACGTTCCAACCGCCAGCGAACCGACGTGGCGCAACGTCCTGCCGCTGTACTGGGAAGCCGTTGAACGGCAATCCTGGACATTTTTTGTTATTCGAGGCGCTTACTGGAAAACCTGCCCCATGCCCCCGGTGACCTACCCGGAGACAATCTCCACCACGCCGTAATTGCTTGGTAATCTCCTTCTACACAGGAGCCGGTTGAAAAACCGGCTTTTGTGTTTTTAAGATACAAACTGGACCTTGCAATTTTCTGGTAGATGTGTATAATGGTGCTATATTACACAACATTACACACTATAATCTAAAAGAAAGGAGACCTGCAACACCCGTGCGCAAAACATGCTATAATAAATTTGCAAGTACAACTGAAAAAGGCCATACCAATTTTGCCTCCGGCGGTACGCATTGTGCCGGAAAGCATCCAATCGGCTGAACAATCGAGTCTGCGTAAGGATAAAAAGCGCAGCGATTGTTCGGCTTTTTGTTTTAACCCCCAAATGGGGCATTGTTGTCCAAAACCAAGATTGACCATGAAAAGGAGAAAAAATAAAACCATGAAAAATAACCTGAAAAGCACGTTGGCGATTGTTGTCCTGTTCGCTGCGATTGCGATCTTTATCTTCACCGGAGCCGCCGGCTGGCTGGTGAACACGATTGCAGGTCGGACGGCTGCCGCTGCGACCGAAGAAGTTGATCCGGCTGCGGCTGCTGCCGAAGTGGGCATGGAAGCGCTGGGTAACGTTGACTACGAAGCCGGCGTGGATGCCTGGCTGGAAAATTTGTGTGCAGTCAGCACGGCAGATGGCTGCGAAATGTTCACGGATATGTCTGCTGATAAAGTGGCCGAAAACATGGAAACCTACAAAACCGATCAGACCTGCACGGCGACTGCCCTGAAAGTTGTCTCGGTGGAAGAAAATTCGCAGATTTGGATTGTGGAATACAGTGCGTCGGGCTGGAAGGAAGTGGCCTCCGAACTGGCTGCGGTTGCGGTTGAACGCGGTGAAGACGGCGTATGGAAATTTGACATGATCCTGCCCGTTCCCCAGGATGCCCTGGTGGAATTGCTGACCCCGACCCCGGCCCCGCAAAAGTAAAAATGACCAGGGAACGCCGCCGACAATCCTGGCGTGGCAGATCGGAGAGACGATCAATCTGCACCCTGAGCGGTCTCCGCTCTTTGTTTGAGAGAAAGGAATTGCAATGAAACTCACAAAAATCACCAAATTGCTGATCGCGATCACCCTGGTGCTGAGCCAGGTGATTGCCTTTACCCCGCCGGCATATGCCCAGGAAGGCACTCAAGACCCCTGGGCGAATGTCTTTGATGGGGATGGCAACCTGCTGCCAACTGTCGTGGATCTGGGCGAATACGAACAAGACCCGCCGCCGGCGTGGTGGCCGCAAGTTCCCGAATGGATGGATTTCGTTCCAACGTATCACCAGTACGTTACCGCCAACGGAGAGGTGGTGGTCGTTCCCTCGGCCAGCACGTTGTTCCTGATGACCTTGAATCCCGAAGCCTCTGGACTGACTGAATCTTATGGTTACATCGCATACGGTCCCGCTGCGCATTTGTTGAATATAATGCAGGCCACGCAGGGCGGGCAAGGCATCCTGGAACGAATGGGCGAGCTTGGTTACACTGACCCTAATGCATTTGCGGATGCGATTATCAGCGGTGAGGTGGATATCTTCACTTTTGCTTTCGCTGGCGATGCTCTTAATATGCTTTTCGAACTTATTGATATCAGCCGCCGCGACGCTATGTTCGCCACAACCTACCTGCTCTACATCCAGGGAACGTGCGCCAATTCACCCACCGGCTGCCCGGCGAACCTGTGCGAGATTGCTCCGGTGGCCTGCCAGGATGATGATGGCGACGGCGAAACCGATCCCTTGCCAACCTGCCCGAATGCAACGATCACCCCCGGCAGCGTTTCGTATTCAGCGCAGAAGTTGGAGCCAAACAACCCGATCCCTGTGGGCCAGGACCCTGGCCGGCGCGGCGTGGATATTGCCTTCCATGTTGAGATTGGCCCGACGGTGTACGAGTATTACGTCATGATCCCGGTGCTGGAAGATGTGGAAGAATGCTACGTTCCTGACGGCGGTTATGGCGGCACGTTGAACTGCAAGACTGACGACGCTCTGCCGGCGAACAATGGATACTGGCGCACCACGCAGGAAATTGTGGACTTTGAGTGCGAGCAGCACATCCTGACCTATCCTGAGCCAGTGATTGGCGTTGTCGCGACCGCGCTGCTCTCTGAAAGCAGCGAAGAATGGATTACAGGCAACCTGGCATCCTATTACTATGGGGCTGATGTTTATCAGAACTCATACTCGTTGTTCCCGACCTACGGACTTGTTCAGGTCGGCTGCGATGCGAACAATGTTTGCACAGGTGATGGGTCTGCGCTGCGGGTTCCATTTCGTGATCCTGGCCTGTATCGTGTGAATTTGAGTGTCCAGACTGGCGGTACACCTGTTACGACCGGGCGCACCATCACCGGTACAGGTACGGACTTTCAGATTTACTTGATTTCGGCTCGCGAGATCATGCCTTAGAAAAACAGAAAAAGAGGTGACGGATGAAAATCAAAACTTTGCTACTCATTGGCTTGTTACTGCTGGCGGCTGCGTTATCACCTCTTACGGCGCAAGCGGCAGCTACTGAGCCAGCAGAAGCAGGGCAGGCTAATGGCTGCCCGCCGTCCGAAGTCACGTTTGGCCCTTATTACGCCAATCCAGATGTTTTTTTCCACGAACAATATCCTGACAAGCCGCTTGTTGCGGGGCAGGATGATGGGGTGGGCGTGTCGGGCGTGATTTCAATCCACGTTGGCGGCGTAACCGTCAAGTCATACACAGCCGAAGATGTGTACGCAGAAGCGGCGGGCTGCTACTGTGACCATGAATCCTGCGTTGATGTGCCAGCCGGCGACGGTGGGGCTGAATGCTTTGACGAAAATCATATGGGCGGGCATTGGTACACCGCCGGCCAGCTTATCGGGCATAACTGTACGGCGAAATACACGGACTACACTGACCGGGTTACGAGTGTCGGTGTATGGGCGCGCATGACGCCCGAAAGCCAGGAATGGATCAAAGAAGGTCTATCTGCGCGATACCCCGAAGCGAATGTGCGCCAACTCTCATACGATGTTATGCCTTACAGCACCCTGACATCGTTTGACTGTAATGGGGCCTTCGGTAGTACAACTTGCAGCCTGTCCTACAACGTGAACGGCTTGCAAATCTTTGACCCAGGCCAGTACCGGATCACCTACACCATCACGACAATGGGCACTCCGGCGACCTTACCACGCACATTGATTGGCACCGCCGTAATTGCCGTTCCCCCCAGCGAACAGTCCTGGTTTGGGCCAGCGCTCCGAGATTATTTTGAAGTGTATGTATTGAGTTTGTCTGGTCGTTAAGTCGTTTACAGGGGCGGGGCGCGGGTGCGCCATTGACGCAGGTTCGAGTCCTGGCCGCCCTATTCCGAACCTTAAAAGCCAAATAATCATTTATCCCTCCCCTGTCCGTGACGCGTCTTTGGCGTTAGGCGCAGAGAGTGGTCGTACAGGTGGTACTGTATCCAACCCTATTGACGGCAGGGAGGGGATTTTGAAGTGTGAATAGCTGATTGGCGATTTGGAACATCTCACAAAAGCCGGAAGGCCGAGCATCAGGTAAATTACCAGGACTCCACGTTAGGAGTTGCTTGCTGATGGTGACACCAGCTTACGGGATCGCAACCCGGACAGGCCAGGGGAAACTTCCGCGAGATTGTCCGCTATGTCGCAGTCAGTTATTTATCGGCCCAAGCCACCCTCTTTTATGACAGAGGGGGCCGCCGGCTGATAGAAAAAAAGTGCCGGTTGGCGAACCAGTCAGGCCCATGCGCAGGGCTGACTTGGGACGCCGTTCTGAGTGTCGGCGTGGAAGAGACACGCTAGGCTGATCAGGTAACGCGGTCGAAGGCCGTCCACTTCCTGTGCGGTTACGGTGCAGGAAGCAAACAGACGCCCCTTTAGGGCGAGACGGAAGCCAGGATGATCCTGGACATTCAGAACAAGGAGGCCAGCCCTTGAAAAATAGCTGGCGGTTGGCGGTAAAGACGGCCCTTGACATGGGCCTAAAGCCTCAAATAAACCGCACAAAGGGAGACTCCTATCCAGAATGAGCCAACGGTTGCATCGGTCAGGATGCGATAACCGGAGCAGAGATAGGGCGTATGAAGTCCCCATACCGGCTGATAACCAGGCCGGGCAAGGAGCAGCGTTGAAAAGGTCCTGATGCAAAACGTGAAAGCAAGACACACGAAGCATAAAACAACGCGCCGGACAGTGTAACCGGCAAGCACAGCACCAGCGGAGGTAACTCTTGTCCTGGTTGCCATCGGACGCCGGATTGACAAGGCGTGACAGGTTGCCGAGAGGGGCAAGGCGTATAGCACCGGCCAGACTGGGTGCCGACGGGTGGATAAGACACCATGCAAACGTCGTGCTGGAAATTAGGCGTGACTTTGGCGGTTTCAGAGAAAACCGCCCGCTTGGGAGCGCCAGGCGGGAGCAAGCCACCTCACCTTGCTTGAAGGATCATTTCCTTTCGCTCCCCCAGGAGGCGACTCCACCTGGAAGGGCTAACTTCTGAAATAGGGCAGATTCCAGGCCAAACGTCAGCGGTCCCAGGTTGAAATCCTGGCAAGGCGTGACTGATCGGAGAGACGATCACCAATCCTCAAATTGAAAGGAGAAAATCAAATTCAAATGACCCAACGAATGCAAAGAAATATCTGTCCCAGGTGTGGGAAACAGGGTGAAATGCAGGTGCGCAGCCTCACAAGCGGGTATAACGGCGGGCACCTGCAAAAGCGGTATCGAATTGTATGCGAGTGCGCCCCGCGTGGTTTGATTGGCGTTCTATCGGCCACCAAGCGGGACGCCTGGCGGTATTGGCGGGCAAAGGCAAGTCCGTCAGGACGCGATTTGCTGCTGGATCATCGCCGGCAAATCGCATGACGCCGCGCTCCTACCAGCTTGTTATCATCGGGCTGCTATCAGCCCTGGTTACACAAATCGCCCTGCTCTATGTCCCGGCAGACCGGCTCTACGATGTCCCCCGACCGGCGGGAGTGGTGTATGCGCAGGTCATTTCAGTCCAGGCTAGCAGCACTCCGACTCCTAATCCGCAACCTTCTCCAACACCTTCCCTTACGCCTACGCCGACGGTAGAAAACCTACCGACACCCATACCAACCATGCAACCTGAATCCACGCCCACTCCGGCGGTGGATCTGCTGGCGCAATGCCGGCGCATAGATGCGTTGAGCGAATATGAGCGCACCCGCGCCTTATCCGAATTGACCTGGGAGCCAGATTACCAGGGAGCGGTAGTGATTCCATCCTGCAACCTGATTGCTGGCAACGAACCGAAGGCGGTCGTGCTGCACTATACCGGCGGGAGTCTATCAGGAGCGACAAACCGATTTCAGTCACCCAATGAAGCCTCGGCGCACTACGTTGTGGACCGGGATGGAACGGTGTATCAGCTGGTCCCGGAGCGGTACGGCGCATACCACGTCAACTGTTACAGCAAACGCAGCTTCTGCCTGGAAACCTGCCCGATCTGCGAGGACGAAGAAGACCGGTTTGTGGAGCCGTATGTGCAAAGCATCGGGATAGAGATTGTGAACTGGGGACCGGTGGACGAGAATGGTGAATTTACCGGCCCATTGTACGAGGACTACCAGATGGCTTTTGGGCATCGGTATTGGGAAGAATACACCCCGGAGCAGATAGCGGCGGTCAAAGCGCTGGTCGAGGACATCTGCGCCCGGTGGGGCATCCCGCTGGATGCGGAGCATGTGATTGGTCATTCGCTGATCAATAAGAAAGCCGACCCCGGCCCGGCACTCAATCTGTTCTGGGATCGCTACGGCGTGCCGGCGCGTGAAGCGATCTGGCCGCAGCCGTAGCAAGATGTTTTGAGAAAAATCGTAGTTTGTTTTGACGCAAGAAAGGAGAAAAACAAAATTGAAAGAAGCAAGCGGAGTTGGAAAAGTGATTATTGCGCTTGCCGCTATTATCATCGTAACCGCATTCTGCGGCATGGCTGTGCTTGCATTTGGCATAATCAAGCACCTCATGAGTGAGATTGCAACCTGGGCTGCACCTGGTACATTAGCCTGGCCAATCTGTCTGGCAGGAGAAATGGCATGAATGGTCAGAACGGCGACAAGCTGATTATTGCCATTGTGCTTATCTTGATACTGGTGGCCTGCTGCATCTGCAGCGCGCTGGTATGGATCAGCACCGGCCATTTGACGGGCGAGGATATTGGCAGCCTGCTCGGAATGGCCGTCGTGGGCTTTCTGTTCCTGCTTATGTTTGGGCTGGCATTTATCAACCCCAAATGGCTGCTTTAGGAAGGGGTTTCCGCTCCGCTCTCTCGCCGCGTTGAGATTCTGACGTCTTTGCGTAGGTCACAGATATGTTATACTAATACATGAAAAATATTGCTGAAATGATTTGGGGGAGAGTAATTCAACCACTACACAGAAACCCCTAAAAATCACCAGCAGGCTCGTCATTGATAAAACATTCTATTTTGGTTTTCATCCCTTAGGAGGCAAAATATGGCTCACCATTACTTTTTATGGATCATTAGAATATCCATTTTAAAGGACATGGTGAACATGAAAAACTTGGCTCGGGCAATTACCCTCTTTTTATGCTTGATTTTCATAGCATTACCACAATCACTGGCGCAAGCCAGTTTTCCTGTTGATTACCAGGAAAATGCGCAAGTCATGGGGACATGTCCACCCGTCCAAAATACACCATTTTTTACAATTGCATATGGAACCGTGACACTAAATGGCAGCAATGCGTCAATCGGTTCTGTTGTGAAGGCCTGGTCTCCCCGAAATGACTTGGTGGGTTGTTTTGTCGTCTCATCAACCGGCAATTATGGTGCAATGTACATATATGGAGAAGATACATCTGTTATCCCTTCAATTCCAGGAATGCGAGCAAACGAACCGGTCTCCTTTACGATAAATGATATTCCAGCAACACCAACGCCGACCTTGTTATGGGCGAATGACAAAGATTTACACGCAATTAACTTAGCAAGTGAAGGGGTATTGGCCGCTTTTTCGGCCACGCCAGTTAGTGGCGTGTTTCCGTTGGCCGTGCAGTTTTCAGATGCATCTACCGGTTCTATCTCCTCCTGGCTGTGGAATTTTGGCGATGGGCAAACAAGTACTGAGCAAAACCCTCAACATACATATATCGCCGCGGGTTCTTACACCGTTTCCTTGACGGTTAATGGCCCATCTGGATCTGATACGGAAACGAAAACAGCTTTCGTTAACGTTTATACTCCCGTCTCTGCAAATTTCAGCGCTAACCAAACGAGCGGTATTGCCCCACTTTCAGTAACCTTTACCAATAGCTCAACGGGTGACTACACAAGCACAAATTGGACATTCGGTGATGGCGGTACAAGTTCAAGTCTTAATCCTGTCCATGTTTATACCACGGGAGGAACTTACGCTGTTTCCCTTACAGTAAGCGGTCCCGGAGGTTCGGATACTGAAACAAAAACAAATTACATTACTGTCTATACTCCAGCCACTGCAAATTTTACAGCAACCCCTACCACAGGCATTGCTCCACTAAGTGTCAACTTTACGAACACCTCAAGTGGAGATTACACCAGCCTGTCCTGGAATTTTGGAGATGGAAATACCAGTAATGAAGTAAATCCAACACACGTATACACTACCAAGGGTATTTATACAGTTTCGTTGACAGTTTCGGGACTTGGCGGTGATGATACTGAAACAAAAACAGGTTTAATAACCGTTTACGAGAATGTCAGCACACAATTTAACGGTATCCCAACTAGCGGTATAGCTCCCTTAACAGTTGACTTCACGAATCAAACAAGTGGCGATTTCACTTCTCAGAGCTGGAGCTTCGGTGATGGCGGTACAAGTGATTTATTAAACCCGAGCCATGTATATATGACGGGTGGAACGTATGATGTGTCCCTGACTGCCATAGGTCCGGGCGGAACAGATACTGAAACGAAAACAAACTATATAACAGTATATACACCTGTTGTGGCAGGTTTTGCTGCCTCTCCTACAAGTGGGGTTGGGCCGCTTCAGGTTGCATTCACCAATCAATCCACTGGCAGCTTTACAGAATTATCCTGGGATTTTGGCGATGGGAATACTGGCAGTGAAGTTAATCCTGTGCATACCTATACAGAAGATGGCGTTTACACTGTCACACTTACGGCCAGCGGCCCTGGTGGAACAGACATTGAAACATACACAGATTACATAACGGTTTACCAGGCCGTGAATGCGGAATTTAGCGCTGATCTGACCAGTGGCATTGCACCACTAGAAGTCCACTTTACAAACTTATCTACCGGGGATTACACGACCTCGTCTTGGGACTTTGGTGATGGTGGAACAAGTACAGACGCAAACCCGACTCATGTTTATAGTGCCGGCGGCAGCTTTACGGTGACATTAACTGTCAGCGGAAATGGTGGAACAGATCAGGAAATCAAAACTACCTACATTTCAGTTTACTCACCTGTGATTGCGGACTTCACATATACCCCTGTAAACGGCATTGCGCCATTGACGGTACAGTTCACCAACACTTCAAGCGGAGATTATGACACTTTGGCCTGGAATTTTGGCGATGGGAGCCCAACCAGCAACGAAGTTAATCCAGCGCATGTATTTGAGGCAGGGGGAACCTATACAATTTCGTTGACTGCTTCGGGGGCAGGGGGACAAGGCATTCAGACACACTCTGTAGAAGTATTTGCTCCAGTTGAAGCGGCCTTTAGCTCAAATGTTACGTCTGGTGTGGCGCCACTTAATGTTGAATTTACCAACGAATCAATTGGTGATTTTGACACCGTTTTATGGGATTTTGGCGACTTAAATAGTAGTAACCTTCCTAATCCCATACACACCTACGAAACACCTGGAATATATACGGTTATGCTCACAGTTAGTGGCTCTGGCGGTAACGACGCCGAGATAAAAACGGATTATATTGTTGTTTATGAGGCAGCCATTGCCGATTTCTCTGCCGATACGTTTTCGGGAATTGCGCCATACACAATATCCTTTACTGACCAATCAGTAGGCGATTATGATACTTGGTGGTGGGATTTTGGAGACGGAAATACCGGTGTTGAGGCCTCACCACAGCATCAATATATATCCCCCGGTATTTATACAGTCTCCCTGACAGTATCTGGTAATGGGGGCAGTAATACGGAAACTAAAACGGATTACATTACCATTTACGAGCCCATCACAGTTGATTTTTCTGCCGAACCAATAAGTGGCGTTGCGCCAACTACTGTGGCTTTTTCTTCAAATATTACGGGCGACTACAATTCTGTTGGATGGGACTTTGGCGATGGCGGGACGAGCGAAGAAGTTAACCCTACCTATGAATATACAACCCCTGGAGTTTATTCGGTGACATTAACCGCTACCGGGGCTGGCGGTTCCGATTTCGAGACCAAAATGGATTACATAACGGTTTATGCGCCGGTCGTCGCTGATTTCACCGCCTCTTCAACAAGCGGGATTGCCCCCTTTGAGGTAACGTTCTTAAATCAATCTACTGGCAGCTACACAGAGTTGCTTTGGAACTTCGGAGATGGGAATACCAGCAGCGATACAGATCCAGTCCATATATATGCTAATAAAGGCATTTATACTGTCACATTGACAGCCAGTGGACCGGGTGGAACGGACGTAGAAACTAAAACTGATTACATAATCATATACGAAGAAGTTGTCGCTGATTTCAACGCCGATGAGACCTCCGGCATTTATCCATTTACTGTCAATTTCTCAAATCTGACTACCGGAGATTATACTGCTCTGGCTTGGGACTTTGGCGATGGCGGTACAAGCACAGATGCCAACCCGGTCCACATTTATAATGATAGTGGCAATTTTACAGTAACGTTAACCGCCAGCGGTGATGGGGGTACAGACCAAGAAGAAAAGATTGGATACATCACTGTTTATACCCCCGTGAGCATACTGGACTTTACCGCCAACCAAAATACGGGAATTGCACCACTTGAGGTTACGTTTACCGCAAGCATTATGGGTGATTACGATGCGGTTGTCTGGGACTTTGGCGACGATAATACGTCTACAGAGCTCACGCCAACCCACATCTATCTGAATCAAGGAACTTATACAGTTTCACTAACTGCCACTGGTAATGGTGGATCAGATTCTAATATAAAGACAAATTACATCACTGTTTACCCACTTAACCGGTTTATCTACCTACCTTTGATAATTCGCTAAATCCGATCTGGAGGAAACCATGAAAAAGCTAATCGCCTTTGCTATCAACTTATGCCTGATTGTCTCCCTGCTAATCCCCATGAGCACAGCCCGAGGGATGGGAGAGCAATTGGTGAATATTTCCCAGGGCCAGGATAATCTTAGTAGCGGTTTGTTCAGAACCAGAGTGCAAGCTGAGCAGGCGTATGATTTCACGCGCTTGCAAAAAATGGATATTCAGATACTGGAGCAAGGCGAAACCTGGGCTGTAGTATTGGTAACCGCAGCACAGCTTGAATCTTTGGCTCGCCTGGGCTTTGAGCCCCAGGTCAGTGATGACCTGGCTGTCTTGGTTGCTGCCAATAAAGAAAGCAGCCCCTGGCTTGCAAACAGCCTGAAATCCAGCCTGGAGCAAGCTTCTGCTGCGATAAGCATGAACGCGACTAATCCCGAGAACATCCTGGCTGCCGATATTGAAATGAAAGCCATTATTGCCAATTTTTCAATTGAGCAATTAAGCGGAATTCAGGCTCTACCAGGTGTAGATAATGACGCTGATGGTTTGACTGATACACAAGAATCCTGGTGGTGTACCGATCCGAATAACCCAGACACGGATTCAGATGGCCGATTAGACGGAGTTGAGATTCAAACATTGAAAGACTGGATGGAGAATCGTCTTGCAAGCGCACCGGGTGAAACCCCTTGGCCATCCTGGCCGTTTAACACAACTACTTGCCCTGATAAGGACTATGATTCTATCCCCAATTTAGCTGAGCGTTGGGAGCTTGGCTTGAATATGGACTTGGAGAGTACTGACCGGGACAAGTTTGATGATGGGCAGGAAGTATTTGGTGTAACCAATTGTCCTGGAGGGGACAATAACTGTGGCTATGGTGATCTGCCGCGTTCCAGCGATGCCGGGTATGTGGGACATACGATGCCCGCCTGGGTAAAGGCACCAGGTAATCATCCATTGGTTACCTCACACCCAATGCCTGATGTAAATGTGGTGCCTTCATCCATAAAAGTAGAAACCGTAACAACTATTACAACAGATCACATAATTGGAACCGGAACACAGCAATCATATAGCACTGCTCAAACGGATGGTACTAGCTCGAGTATTGCTGATACGGTAACTTGGAATGAATGGCAAGAAGTGTCTTCAACAAAATATCTAAATTCCACGATTATGCTTGGAATTCATCAGTTGGATATAGTAACTGTTGATGGATCAAAGGGGGGAACGAATTGGGGAAAGGTTGTCAGCGGATCACTACAGGTCGCACTAGGTGTAGGCGCAGGTTTTTTAGGGTGTGGTGGGGCTGTAATTTTATCCGGAGTTACCGTGGGAGTTGGGGCTCCGGTGGGAGCTGCTGTATGCGCAGGAGCAATAGCTACTGGAATTAATATTATTAGTGATGGGATCGGCAATATAGGCGATTCGTATATACCTGACGCTAGTAATACTTTAAATATTTATAATTCCGAGCAAAGTTACGCCTATAATAGTTTTTCAAGCTCCGAATACAATAACCAGTTAAGCATAACAATGCAAGGAAGTGATCCGGAAAATACAACAAAAAATAACCAAGGTGCTCAATTTTGTTACGAACAAGGTGGACCAGTTACTTATCAACAAACTTATCCTATTAACTATTCCTTTCCGAGATTAATGAATTCAAATACGATTTCGAGTGGATCATCAAGAGGAGGTGCCCAAACTACTACGACAACGCAATATGAGGAACAAACAATTACTACAGGTGAAGCTTTCAGTAGCGAAGAATCTTGGGGAACCGCAACAGCTGTAGACAGTGCCCACGCTGCGGATCTTTGGTTTAGTTATACAGTTCAAAATACTGGAACAGATTATGCCCGTGAAATTGCTAACCTGGCATTCAATATCTATCTAGACGATGCTCCAAATCCAATTGTTACATATTTTGTCGGACCCGATCTGGGTGCTGATCCGGTGTTCCGTAATTTCCAGCCCGGTGAAACGCATAGCTACACATCCAGGCATATCCCTCTCACACTGGAACAGATGAAACAGATCGATCTCGGCGGTACAATCCGGATTGAATTGGAAGATTTTAGTTTCGGTTCGGATGAACTGTTTTACAATAATGCCTTGGCTGGTAACTTGCAATTGGCTATTGAGGATGATGTTGAAGATGGAGACGAATCTATTGATCATTTCTTGATCCCAGCCTATGCTGGTGATACGGTTACTGACATCCTTGGACGCTATTTTCCCCACGCAGTGGATTCTGAGGGCAATTTGGTTGCCATCTGGACTCCTGAATACCGTCAGGATGTGCCCGCTTGGTGCGCTGAACCCCAGGTGGTCGGCGCAGGTGAGAATCAGATTGTATGGTGCAAACACGCTCTCACTACTGCAGACTGGTGGAACATCTACACAGATAACCTGGGTGATGGCACCCAACCCCTGCAGGAAACCCCCGCAGTAGGCGGCGCAACCGCCCTGTTCAGATTTAATGCAGATAGTGATCTGGATGGTTACAGCAATCGTTCTGAAGTCCGGTTGAATACAGATCCAAACGATGCCAATAGCTTCCCGCAGCCAGAGTTATTGGCTGGAGTTCATTCTATCCGGAATGGAAACAATATTGTTGCTACACTATCGCTTCTCAACACCGGTCTGTATGATGCTTACGGTGTCGAAGCTGTGATGATCGCCCCGGATGACAGTATCACAATCACCAATAATACTGTGGGTGGTTCTGGTCGTGTCCGAACTGGCAAGGAGGTTGTGGTGGGTAGCCGGATACTTGCGCCAGTTTATACCACTGCAACTTGGTTGGGCACTGCTAAACCCTTGAGTGCTGGGTATTTCATTGGGATTGTAGATAAAACCTATGCCTTTTCGGTCAATTGTAGTCTGCCTGCTGGCTGTCAGGTTGGGTCGGATGAGTTCTCTTTGACCTGGAACGATGGCAATGGAAACAATAACTTGGTGATCCCTGCAACTTACAAATCTCCAACACTTGTGAGTGTGGGAACTGATGGCTTGAAGGTATCCATGCTGTCTGGTAAGGTTTTCAATGGTAATACCTTCACAATTGAAGCACGTACCCCGCGGGACACTTTTCAATATACAATCAACACTGAACCTTATACCCTGCCGGTTGTCATTGTGTCCTACAACGATCCGCAGGGTAATCATCGGTTCGTAATCCCGGCAGAGGCCATGAGCCTTACTGCCCCGACAGATGATCTGTTGGCTTATAGTGGCGAGATGTTGGATATTCGCGGTGTTGAAATTGTTACCGACGAATCTTTCAGCCCAGGAGCCAACACCACAAGTCTGGTTGTCGACAATCCCTCCAACGAGATCCTTGTCGACGCGCACCTGTTCCTGGAGTTTATTGATGGCCAGGGCGTTGTTGTCGAGGAGGTTTCGTCAACTCAGAATATGCCAGTCGGACCCGGCGTGGTCGATATCAACTGGGATACAGCAAATTTCGATCCTGCCTACGATCCAGAGCAGGATTACATTGTTATGGCGTTCTGGACAGACTATGAAGGTAACATTCTGGATGCTGTCGGGCGACCACTCTCCAGCTTCCAGATGGATCCACAAGCGCAGTTTGCGATGAGTGAAAGCGATTCCACTTGGGATATTGGCGCTGTCAGTCAGGGAACGTTATTGCAGCGCCGGTTCACCTTTGCAAACACGGGCGAAAGGGAGATGTTAACCTATGTTGAAGCCCCTGCTGGGTTATCTGTATCACAAGTTGGAAGTCGTGAAGTCAATGTTGCAGATCAGACCAGTTATGATATTTTACTGAACACAGAAGGGCTAGCTGTTGGTGTATTTAACCAGATTATTACCATCCATACTAGTGATCCAGCAAATATCACTCGGACGGTGTTGGTCACAGGAACGATCGTGGAAGGTATTGCTGATGTTCCTGCAGGCACATTAGAACGCCCACTTGATTATGCTGTGACTGTGCCCGCTCCACAATCCCAGGGAAGTTGGTACAATTTTGAGCACCCATTGGGCCCAGACGTATCATCGTTGCATCCAATAAAGGTTTTCAACCAAGATTATACCAATCAGTGGGGTGTTGGGAGATATGCTACCAGTTTCAGCGCGGGTACAGCCAGTTATGAAATGTTTGGCGATGGAAGAGATGGGGCATTAACTATATCAGCCAATACAACGGACAGTCCCATAGATTCAACCTGCTCTGGTGCTTCGGGTACATATACTTTGTCTGCTTCAAATGCTGGTTTTGCTCCAGGCCAAGCCATATTAATTCATCAGACAAGAGGTGTTAACTCTGGCAATTGGATGATCAATAAGATTACTGCATATTCAGCGGGTACAATCACGCTTTCTGAACCGCTCAATGCCACTTATTCATCCGGAGCTCAGGTTCTGGTGCTGAAACAATACACCAATGTCATAGTAAATAGTGGGGTCACATGGACTGCCAAACCGTGGAATGGTGCGACTGGGGGTATCTTAGCTTATATTGCTAATGGAACAACGACTGTAACCGGGGTAATAAATCTATCAGGGAAAGGTTTTCGGGGAGGCCAGTCTCCAAGTGGTGGTAATCGTTTAAATGGTTACAATGGAGAAGGCCTTAGCGGGACTTATGGATCACAACCTACAGCCGCCTTTACTAATTATGGCACTGTTGGCGGTGGTGGTGCATACAATAATGGAGCTGATGCAGGATCAGGCGGCGGCGGCGGCGGTTACGCGACTAATGGAAGTAATGGAGTGATGGGTCACTCATCCAATGGTTCTGGTCCTGGAGCTGGAGGCTATATTGCTGGCGGAACTGATTTAACAACAATGACTTTTGGCGGTGGTGGAGGAAGTGGTTCTACTGCTTACAATTCGACAATAGGAGGAGGTGGTGGATCTGGAGGATCTGTTTTATTTATCTCAACAGCCAACCTAATCGTCACAGGAGGAATCAGTAGCGGAGGGGCTCCGGGAGGTAATGGAGGTTCTGGTTATTCAGGAGGTGGTGGCGGTGGAGCTGGCGGTTCAATTTTAATAAGGACTCAAACTGCTAATATTTCCGCCAATAAAGTCACTGCTTTGGGAGGATCGGGTGGTAATGGTGGTGATGGCGTATTTAATATGATGGGCGGATCTGGAGGAAGTGGGAGAATTCACATTGATTATTGTGAATCGCTTTCTGGAAATTCTAATCCTGTTGCGAGCTCACATAAATTGAATTGCTATATGGCTGAACAAGTAGAAACATCACCAACATTCACGCGCCTGAACCTGCCGCAAAATTTTACCACTGATACAACTTACGCTATCCAATATGGCAGGCGAATCGTGTTTACCGGTTCTGGCGATCAGACCAATATACTGCGCGTTCCAGGCAATCTGCTCTCCTCGGCAACCATGGATATTTTGATCAGCGGTGTTGGCACTGGCAGCCTGACCATCAGCCTGGATATTGGCAATGATGGCAGCACAGATTACACCTGGACTGGTAGCGTCACAGATAGTATGGCCGTTGAGGATCTGCAGCTTGCACCGGCCTTCAATCGCTGGTGGGCTGCCAATGGTCGCCCGACCACAGGCACCATGGATGTGCCGGTTAAGGTCACCCTATCCAAGGCTGGGCAAGTATTACTGACCGATCTAAAGGTAATTGCATCAGGAAGCAGCTTGCGCTTTGTACAGCTGGACAGCGCAGCTTATGATAACGTAACCCTGGACTACGCCCTGACCGGAGCCAGTGGACCCATCGCCGTGGGAGTGGATATCGGTGACGATGGATCGGTTGATGTGGTTTATACCGCTGAGACACCCGCGAATCCTGAGCCGGTTACCACTACAGACCTTTCAACTTTCATCAACGCTTATCTGGCAGACAAAACAGGGCCAGTCAACGTCCCCATCCGCTTCCACCTGCCATCAGGTATTAGCGTTCATTTGCAGAATTTCATTGCACAGAAAGCAGGCAACTTAGATGTTAGCCTGACAGCAGACGATATTCTATTACCCGTTGAACCACCAACGGAAGGGACAGAAGTTCCTATTACCGTTACATTGCATAACGCAGGCACCCTTCCAAGTGGAAGTGTGGTAGCTGCATTCTTTGCAGTTGTACCTGGTATGGGAGATTGATATATCGGAAGTACGTTGGTCAACACGGTACCCGGTAATAGCTCCACAACAGCCAGTATCAATTGGGATACCATGGGGTTCACAGGGGACACGATTGTAAAAGTTATCGTAGATCCATACATGAGGTTGTCCGAATCGGATGAGACTAACAACACAGCTCAGGCTTCACTTGTAATCCACACTCGCCCAGACCTGACTGCGACATCCTTTGATCTTTCAGACAATGAACCCGTGGTTGGTGAAGCTGTTACGCTATTACTCATCGAAACTAACCAAGGGGAAACTGATGCAATAGCATCCGTAGCTTCTGTGTACGACGGTTCTCCAACTGAAGGCGGAGTATTGTTGGGTGAAGGTACTGTGGAGGTGATGGGTGGTAGTTCTGCAATACTAGACTTTACCTGGGTTCCTGACGCTACCGGCTGGCATCGCCTGTTTGTGGTTTCTGATGAGGATAATCAGGTATTTGAGTATGACGAGTCCAATAACCAGATCTGGCTGGATGTCTACGTTGGCGTTGCTGGACCATTGCTCCTTGATAGTGGCACTGCGAGTGATCCAATCTACTCAGCCGTATCCGGGCATGGTTATATTGATATTAACCAACCTGACGAGATTGGGATCTGTGGGGGTGATCTGCCGGAGCAGACCTTCCGTCGCGATCCAGATGGTGAGGTCGTATACCAATTTGATCATCTCCAGCCAGGACACTTCTACCATCTGGACATCATGATTTTTGAATGCGATGGCGCTGGCCGGCAGCAAACGATACTAGTGGATGATAATCCAGTCTCAGGCATAGAAGATCTTGGCGACGGACAGGTACATCGGCTTTCATTACGCCTCGATCCTGCATTGTATGCTGACAGAACAATAACCGTAACTATTCATGCTGATGGGATCGATGGGGCTGTGGTTAGCGAGGTTAACCTGCATGATATTGATTATCGATATGCTGATGCCGGCGGTGGTGCAGACCCTCAATACCCGGATACAGGGGCTTTTGGTTGGCTGGATGGATCTCCTATTACTACTTGGGGAACCTTACCCTACAAGAGTGTGCGCGTTGATCAGAGCGACAATAATGTTCGCTATCAGTTTGACGGTCTTAATCCAAACAAACGGTACAATGTACACTTCACATTCTGGCAACCAAGCGGTACAGCGCGCATTCAGAAGGTACAAATCGATGGCGTTGATACCGGTGAAACAGTGAACACAGGTGATTACATCTTGCACCAGGTATCGGCGGCTGTTCCTCTCAATGCTTATAGCTCTGATGGAAGTATCGTAGTAAGCATTGTGCGTACAAATGCTTCGACTGGGGCAATGGTTAATGAAATTGCTCTTGAAGAGGAGACAATAGCCGTTAACGCAGATTGCATTGTTCAAGAGACTCCTTACTTCAGTGAAACCTATGGGACTGTCTTGATTTCCGACAATGATGCTCCAATCGGTAGTGTAATCCAGGCTGTTAGCCCAAGAGGCGATACGGTTGGGTGCTTTACCGTTACCACAGCTGGCAACTATGGCTTCTTGCGCATCTACGGAGAGGACACCACAGCCACACCACCTATTCCAGGTATGCGGGCTGGTGAAATGGTTGGGTTTAAAGTGAATGGAGCTTCTGCCGTGGCCGCACCCCTCTTCTACTGGAGTAACGATTACGCTGCCCATAATGTCAACCTCAATGCGGGCAACATTACAGGCCAATCATTGCTCCTTCAGCCGGGCTGGAACCTGATTTCCTTAAACGTTGAACCACCCGCACCAATCGTTTCAACTGTATTACAGTCCATCAATGGGCGGTATGACCGTGTACTGGGCGAATACGGTATATACGTCCCAAGCTTGCCAGAACCCTTTAATACACTCCGTGAATTGCATAGTTCCACAGGTTACTATGTACGCGTGACTGGAACAACAAGTGTTAACCTTCTAGTGGAAGGGATTGCACAATGCTCAGTTTCCATCGATCTTCATACAGGATGGAACTGGATTGGAGGTCCGTGTGCAACTTACCCGGTTGCAACAGCGCTCCAAAGCATTGATGGTCACTATCAGCGTGTACTTAGCCTGACAAAGACTTATGACCCGGCATTACCACTCTATAGCACATTGAAGGATCTAAAACCAGGAGAAGGGTATCTGATCTACATCACAGACCCCGTAACGTTGACCTATCCAACTGGATCCCTGTTGTCCGAAGTTGAGCCCGATTATGTTGAGGCTGCATGTTTGTCGGTCTACTCGACTCCGTCAGCGACATTGGTCTATGGTCAAATTGACATCATGGGATGGCCAGCTGCCGTGGGTAGCGTGGTCGAGTTCGTCACACCGCGAGGTGAGGTAGCTGGCTGCTCTGTCATAACAGAAGGCGGTCTGTTAGCTATTACTCAGGTCTATGGCGCAGACGATAACGGTATTGGATTCCATGACGGAGAGCCGATCCAGTTGCGGATCAATGGACGCGACTTGATCGAACCCATTAATCTGGCTTGGCGTGATGACAAAACCCCACACTATATCCAGGCTGAAGTGCCAGGGAATACAATCTTTATTCCAGTCATCGTCAGGTAACAGAAATGGTCGTGTAAGTAGAAAGCTCCCTGCACTGAAAAGTGCAGGGAGCTTTTGTAATTGGTTTTGGCCTTTATACCTTATTTTTGCGCAAATATATGCCATTTCTATTTTTTAGTGCAAACAGAGGTAGTTTCTAATCGCCCCAGTTCACCTGAACAGTACTTTACCAAGCACATAGCCCACTCCTCAGAAAATTGATTTTGGATTATGCAATTACCCTGCCGTGCCCCCTTTTTTTTGTGTCTAATAAATGTTTACCACCCCATACCGGATTGAACTTTTTGGCGATTCCCAACGAAAATTGTGCGGAATCCGCTCCATGTCGCACACTTAAGTTACAATTACTTTGACCAGTTTTTCCCGCCTCATCTGTGCGAAATGATCCCGGTTAAGCTGTGCGTTTTCGCCGGATTCAGCATTAATGGATTAGCACGAACCCTCATTACACCAAAATCACCTTTTCCAATCGTTCTTTTCGCTTCTTCCAATCTGGCATCAAAACATCTAGTAAGTGGTAGAACTTCGCGTTGTGACCTTCGTGTACCAGATGACACAATTCATGCAGAACTACGTAATCAATACAATGAACTGGTGCTTTGATTAGCTCCGTATTGAATGTGATCACTCCAGAAGGTGTACAGCTTCCCCAACGTTTGTTCATTCTGCGATACTTTATCTCAGGTGTTTTTGCGCCAAGCTCAATGAGGCGGTCAACAAACAACCTTACTCGATTCTGGATGAAAACCCTGGCATGCCTGGTGTACCAATTTTGTAATAATTGCTGTTTTTCATCCAGGTTCTCTGGTTGGGTTGTAGTTATCATAAAGAATTTACCAATCAGTTTTACATCATTTTCACTGCCTGCCGTTACCTTTAACCGATACTGCCGGCCCAAGTAGTAATATGTTTCACCACTGATGTATTGGCGATCAGGTATTATGGGGTGGTACTGATCGAAGTATTCCAATTGCCGAATCATCCAAAGTGCTCGTTTTTCGAGTTTCGCTTGCACATCTTCTATGGAATGATCCAGAGGCGCTCTCGCGACAATGCTTTTATCTGGCTGAACTGTTACTCGTAGACGATTCCGTTCTTCAAACCATACTGTGACGGGGATTTGAAGGTTGGAATAGGATACGGTTATCATTTTGGGACTCTCGTTTATCACCATTAATTGCCTCTGGCTTAAGGACATCTAACGCGGGCAACATCAATCGACTGATCTAAAATTCGATCGATTTCCTCAAAGGTCAGTTCAATCCCTTCCTGTTCTTTCCAGTCAAATAACATATCTTCAATTTCGATCCGCATCCGGTTCTGAACGTCGATATTGTCCACCCAGTTGACAATGCGATTTCGTTCAACGATGTTTTCCACTTCCAGGGCAGCCCGGGCAAAGGCTTCACTGCGGTCTTCTCTAGACTCGCCTGGTTGAATTGTCTCTTTGACAATTCCATAATAGGCTTTGGCAACTTCATGTCCATTCAACTGCACGGGAACATTATCTCCCGTTCGATTGAGGACGGCTTGCATGATTTCAGTGACCTGCGCCAGGTAATCTTTCTCTCGGAGACGTTCATCATGGTAAGCTTTAATTGCATCTTTTAATATCTCCGAAAATCGTTTGTAAAATACTGGATCCTGCTCCATGCGTTCATAGATGGTTTTCTGGGTACGGTGTGCAATCGTATCTGCCTTGGCAGCATCTGAATGAAGCTTTTCTACTTCATCAGCGAATGCCTTCTGGTCAAAAATGTTCACCAATGAAGTTATTTGCTCTACATCACCAGTACCAACATGGGTGTCCAGTAGTTTCTGGATGCGCGGTTCGTATTGCGAAAAATCGACCACCTCGGCGTAACGCCGCTGAACAGATGCTTTTAATTTGGAGAAGAATTTCAAGTCGCTCCGGTATTGGTCGACCTTCTCAGCCGGAGTTTCTTCCAGGAATTTAACACTCGATAAGGCAATCGATAATGTCTTGGCGTATTTTGAAAGCCTTTCATAAAACTTCTCGCGCAAGGCCCCATCTGCCAGCAGGATTTCATACGCTTCCGCGTCGCGGCGGTTCTTGATCTCTTTGAAAGTATCCCAAAGCACAGAATGGGTTTGCGCCAACTGAGAGATGGGCTCGCTGATATCGGTCAGGATGCCGACCAGATCTTCCTTATCAAATTCCGGCAGTGAGTTATATAGATCGAGCGCATGGCTTAAATTTTCCAGGACACCGTAATAATCCAGGATGTAGCCGAAATCTTTGCCCTCATACAGGCGATTGACCCGCGCGATGGCCTGCAGAAGGGTATGATCCTTGAGTTTTCGGGTTAAGTAAAGTACCGTGTCTCGAGGCGCATCAAATCCGGTCAACAGCTTATCCACCACGATGATAATTTCGGGTGTTTCTCCATTCTTGAACGCGTTGATGATTTGTTTGTTGTATTCGCGCTCGCTACCATACTTTTCCATCATCCCTTTCCAGAATCGCTGGACAGCCAGAACGTTTTCCTGAAACAGGTCTTCCTCGCCTTCGCGCTCGTCTGGGGGTGAAATCAATACTTCTGAGGTCACCATGCCAAACTCATCCAGGAACTGCTTATACAAAAGAGCAGTGGCTTTGTCGGAAACAACCAACTGACCTTTGAATCCTGTGCCCTGCCAGTTGTCGCGATAATGAACGCTGATATCCCAGGCGATGCGCTGTACTTTTTGCGCAGCCTTGTTGAGCTGGTCTGTGGTGGAATATTTGGCTTTCAAATCCGCTATTTGGGGCTGAGTCAGATCCTGAGTGATGCGGTCAAACCAGGTGTCAATTGCGCTGGCATCCACTTGTTGATCCACATGCCGGCCTTCATAAAGTAAAGGCACAACATTTTTATCTTCCACCGCGCGGGTGATGGTATAGGTATCAATCAAGCCGCCAAACTGCCGGACAGTATCATGATCTTTCTTCATCACCGGTGTGCCGGTAAAGCCGATGTAACAGGCCTCGGGGAGCGCCTGGCGCATGCGCGCATGCATGGAGCCGTATTGAGTGCGATGACCTTCATCCACCAAAACAAAGATATTCGGGTTGTCATTCCGCGCGTTTTGACGCCCAACCGCAGCGTCAAATTTGTCAATCACGGTGGTGATGATGCGCTGTTTGTTCTCGCGCAGCATCTCCGCCAGGTCTTTGCCGGTGCGAGCCTGTTCCACTTCTTTACCGCAGGCGTGGAACGTTTTGTAGATCTGATCATCCAGATCCACCCGGTCGGTAACCAGCACGATTTTATAATCTGGAATATCGGGTCGCAGCGCAATGGCTTTTGCCAGAAAGACCATGGTGAGCGATTTGCCGCTGCCCTGGGTATGCCAGACCACGCCGCCGGACCGTCTGCCTTCGGAATCACGCTCATAGATGCGGCGCATGATCTTCTTAACGCAGAAGTATTGCTGATAGCGGGCTACTTTCTTTTCACCGGCATCAAAGAGGGTAAAGCCATACGCCAGTTCAAGCAGCCGTTCCGGCCGGCAAAGCGAATAAATGGCTCGATCCTGCGCAGTGACAACTCGCGGCAGGTTCAAGCTGTTGACTGCTTCCATGCGGTGTTTGCCCGGAAAGGCGTCGTACAGTGCCTGAATCTGGCTGCGGCTCAATGGTTGATCCACAAAGGCTTTTACGTTCTTTTCGAACGCTTCGCTCTCCTCTTTCCAAACACTCCAAAACTTGGCCGGTGTACCGACTGTGGCATATTTGGCTTCGTTGCCGGAGACCACCAGCAAAAGTTGTGCATATTGGAAAAGAGCGGGGATTTCATCCTCTTTCTGATTGCGAATCTGTTGTGAGATCGCCTGGGTAATGGGATCTTTAAGGTCGGGCGATTTGCATTCGATCACGCAGAAGGGAATGCCGTTGACGAACAGAACCAGGTCCGGCCGGCGCGTTTCGTGACTGCCGCGGCGCTCGACGGTAAATTCCTCCGCCACATGGTAAACGTTCTTCTCGGGATGTTCCCAATCGATATAGCGCAGGCTGAAGCTCTTCAGATTGCCGTTGATGGACTGCGGCAGGCTCTTTCCCAGGCTGAGCAGATCGAAAATGCTTTCATTGGTACGCAGCAACCCTATGGACAGGGTTTCTTTGAGGACCTGCACGGCGGTATGAATATTGGCCTCGGAAAACGGGTAGCGTTGACCGTGGTATTGGATTTCATTATTCCTGGCCAGCCAGTCGAGCAGAACACTTTCCAGCAAGACGGCATCGGCCCGCCCACCGCGCAGCGCCAGCGCCTCGCGCGGGGAGAGGTAGGTGTAACCCAGGTTTTGCAGCAGGTGCAGCGCTGGCAACTGGGAGCGGGTGAGTTCTGAAAATTCTATGGATGCTTGATCAATCACGGCTTCCTTCTTCTTTTGCAGTGACATACAAGTTAAATAAAAATACGTGGACAATGACCAATCGATCGGGATCTTCTGAGGATCGAAATGTCATCTGCCATTCACCAGAATTTTGTACTTTCATGTCCCTCACAAAGTTCGGGTGTTGATTTAAAATTTCAGGTATTTTTTCCTGGATTTTCGTAAATCCAGACACGTCTTTATTGAAAATAATCAAAGATGCTTTACTGTCTCTCCAAGTCAAATAACCGAGCAATTGATCAATAGCTTCTAAAAGTTTCTGCTCACCTTTCCAAAGTTTACATTCCCCGACAAAGGCAGCTCGATTTTCAAACTCGATGCAAATATCTGTTTTTCCCTTTTTTCTGAATGCCTCGCCGTTTGCTAATCCATGATAATGACCATTCAAATGGGACATCAGAATGTCGCGTAATTCCTCTTCATCGTGTTTTGCAAACGGTTCTGGAGTGCGTTCATAGGAGCATCCTTCATGTCGAATTATTTTGAGGATATTTTCATAGTCTTCATTCGATATCGTATATTCTGGTGGGCGATTGTTGTGTGAGGATAACGGTTGAATGATTTTTTGCTTCAAAGGTAATTGTGCCAACCCTGGAGCTCCCTCTCGGGTTTGAATAGGGATATTTAATGCTTTTGAAACACTCTGGATGATCCTTAATCTTTCTCTGCGTTGAGCCACTTTACGTCTAATTTCATTTTGAAGTTGGGGATTATGCGATTCGATATCATGCTTAATCCATCCAAGATACTCCTCAATGGTTTTTAGATTCCGCTCAACCTCATTATTTATTGCATCACTCGTATATTCCCCTTGAGTAAACTCCATCTTGAACCGTAAGGTCCCAGCCTGGTCGTTTTCTCGTTTGGGGGAATAATCTCCTCTCGGAGGATTGAAGGTGTACGTCGATGGTTGCATCTTCCATAAATCAGATTCACCTGTATAAGGGATTGATAACGAAGTGCAAATTACATGGGCTTCATATCGCCTGCCAACATGGGGATCTGTTCGTTCCACCCTAGATTCTTGCGGTTCGGTGAGATTCATCAGGTTGCGATGAATTTCTAAAGGAGTAATTGCCATTTTAGAATAAACATGTTCAATTATCTGGTCGTCTGAATTGGCGATAAATTGATCTTTGGATATTCCATCAACCTCTTTTGTAACAGCCGCAAGTTGCGCTCTCAAAGCATCACTTAAAGTAGCTTGGTTGAATAGTAAATTATCGGATATGATCATATTCTCCCTCCTAATTCACCTTCACCCGAATTTCACCTGTGAGCAGCTTTTGCATAAGGCCTTTTTTTTGCTGATTAAGTTGTATGATGTTTCTTTCAAGTAATTCAATGTTTAGTTCAACTTGGTCCAATAAGGCAGTAATTCGTTCTTGCTCTTTAAGGGTGGGCAGAGCGAATTTTGCTTTTCTTACAACATTCCAATCAGATCGGGGCATTTTGGTGCCGGTTGTCTGAATCGAAGCTGATAAAAATGTATCCGTTTGAACCAAATAGAATAAATACCTAGAAGTGCAGTTACTTTTATTCTGAAACACCCAGATTTCAGAAGAACAAACCCCTTCAAATTCACAAAATGCAAATTTTTGAAGGTAGGGTCGAAGCTTCCCAAAAAGCACGTTTCCAGGACGAAAATAGTTTTTTGAGCTCGTTTGTTGTTTGCTTTTCGTTTCTCCGATGATTTTTCCAGATTCCTGAGATATATGCTCAAGTTCAATACAGCGGAAATTTAAATCATTCGTAACTGGATCAATTTTCTTGTTTGAACGGGTAGCAAAGTCATGAAATTCGATGGCTTTCCATCCATCTGGGATATTTCCTAATTCTTCAATAGGCTCACCATATTCCGAGAAACGCAGCCTACCCGTCAACAATCCTTGCATCAAGCCTTTCTTCTGCCGCTGCTTTGCCTCGATCAGCCGCTGTACCCGCTCGATGGCGCGGTCCCAGGTGGTGAGGATTTGGGATACTTTCTTTTGCTCACAAATCGGAGGTAGAGAAATTGGCAAGTCATAAATTGGCTTTTGAGATACGAGCGGTTGTCCCGTTTTACTCTTTAGTTTCCCAAGATCCAAGTAACTTAAGTGATAGCAAATGTATTTAATTATTACTTCTGTTTTCCATTCCCGAGCGTAAAGGGCATTATCAGTTATCCAGTAAGGACCATTTATGTAATATATGTTTCCACAATTGATTCCCACCCGACCTATGACTAATTGTTCACCTACGTCTTGGCATTTATCTGTATACCCCAACACTCCATTTCCCCCATAGACTGGTATTACATTTTCATCAGTTAGGATGGAGATAGTATTTTCTGGTTTTGAATTTCCACTTGACAATGAAAAAACAGAACCTAGTTTTAAATTTCTCCAACCCTCAGGAATGGAATTTCGTTTTGCGGTGTGATGTAGCGACCCCATTACTTTTCCCCCTCGTTACCCTTGTTTTTACTCTTTAGCTTTCGTACTACCCGTTCAAAATCCTCATCCGGCTGACTGGCTTCCCTTTCCAGGCGGGCAGTGTTGAACTTTTTATATTCCGAGAGCGCCAATGTCTTGGCCACCTCAGCCGATACCCGGCCGGCATCGCGAATTGTTTCATAATCTCTTCCAACCTGTAAGAATCGCTTACAAGTTGAGATTTGTTGAAGGTTCGGAATAATATCTGTTATACTTAATGTCATCAGAGTGATCCTTCTTTCGATTGCGGTTCTGTAAAGCAGCTTGACAAATTTCTATAAATGCCTATAATAACAAGTGGAGGCTTTCAACGCCCAGCGTTGCATTGCCTTTTTTATTTAATGGTCAATTAAAGCGATACTCCAGATATCAACAGGTTCTCGACGGATACTTGGCACGACTCTCTTGCTGAGTACCCGCATATTACACAGTGCAGATACTAAAGGTTGTAACTCAGTGCGAGCTGGTTTTGACATGCCTTTGATTCTGAATCCCCACGAGAGTATATAAGCAGCTAGATCAACGATTTGAACCCCCATGGTCAAGTCACTGTGAACAAAGAATGGCTCGGGAATAATCAAGTTCGATCGCTCCTGACCTTTTCGGGTATTGATGAAATATTCGGTCATTTGCCCAAGCAATAGATGACTTTTGACTTTATCTAATTCATCAAAAACGATAATCCCCATTTCATTTGTCCCGGAGTCCTCAAGAGAATAGAAAAATCGTTCAAACAGGTAGCTGTAATCTTTGCGAAGAAAAGGCAATCCAGACACATCTCCTAACTCTGGCTGTGCAACGACTGCGTCATAGTCAATGATGCTGGCAAAGATTCGTCCGCCGGCATCTAGACATGCCTGAATAGCCTGGGTTGCATATAATATTTTTGCTTGAGACAAGGCTGTTAGTTGCAGTCTAGTCACATGTTCACCATTTGCCAGGCATTGTTGGGCTAAGGATGGCAATTCATCGGCATTTATCGGAGGCATTTGGCTTGCGAGACGAAAAGTTTTCGCCTTAAGCAGCTTTTTTGCTTTTAATTCAATCTTGTTTGTTGCATAAAAATCACCAAACAGGCGTCTTTCTATTGCCTTGACCTCTTGAATCAGATTCCAAAGATTGCGGTCTTTAACCGCAATTCCCGCGAGCACCTCGTAAGGCGATTCTTGGTGATCATTGCCGCTTTCATCAACAAACAAGAAAACTGTCATAAGCTACTCCTTTAAGCCTAGTTCGAACAAATGCTTCTTCATTTCAGCCTGCACCTGAACCAGTTCCGCTTCGATTTCTTCGATTTCCTTCTGCACGGCGGGGATATCGACTTCTTCTTCCTCTTCAAACGTATCCACGTAACGCGGGATGTTCAGGTTGTAATCTGCGGCTTGAACATCGGCTAACGTCACCAATGAGGCATATTTCTCAAAGGGTATGAAATCTAAAAAGGTTTGGAAAATGCGGTTGATGTCTTCCTCGCGCAGAACATTCTGATTGGTACCGCTTTCAAAGTCGCGCGAAGCGTCAATAAACAGGATGTGCCGGTCACGATCGGTTTGCGCTTCAGCCCAGGGTTTGCGCGCCTTGTTGAATACCAGAATAGCGGCGGGGATAGGCGTGCCAAAGAACAGTTTCTCTGGCAGCCCGATGACGGCTTCCAGGATATTTTCGTCGATGAACTGCTTGCGAATGATGCCTTCCGCCGCACCACGGAAGAGCACGCCGTGCGGAACAATGACCCCTACGCGGCCTTCGCTTTCCAGTGCAATCTCCACCATGTGACTGATGAAGGCATAGTCGCCTTTGCTTGCCGGCGGCAGTCCGCGATGGAAGCGGTTGTAAGGATCGTTAGCGGCAAACTCAGCCCCCCATTTTTTCAGGGAGAAAGGTGGATTGGCAACCACAACGTTGAAGCGCATCAGCTCATCATGGTCGAGCAAGCGCGGGTTGGAAATCGTGTCGCACCACTCAATTTGTGCGCCGTCCATATCGTGCAAAAACATATTCATCCGGCACAGCGCCCAGGTTGAGCCGTTGGATTCCTGTCCCCCCAGGAAATAATTCTGGCTGCCGGTCTCCTTGGCAACGCGAATCAACAAAGAACCCGATCCGCAAGCCGGGTCGCATATGCGGTCGCCGGGTTTAGGCTGCACCAGTTTTGCCAGCAAAATGGATACTTCTGGCGGAGTGTAGAATTCACCAGCCTTTTTGCCGGCACCTGCTGCGAACTGACCAATCAAATACTCATAAACATCCCCGATAATGTCACGATTTCCGATGATAGAGGGACGTAAGTCCAAGCGAGGATCAGCAAAATCTTCCAGCAAATTCTTTAGCCGGCGGTTACGGTCTTTGGTTTGTCCAAGAGCGCCTTCACTGTTGAAATCGATGTTCCGAAAAACCCCTTCCAGTTTGGATTTGTTGGCATCCTCGATCTTTTCCAGGGCGATGTTAATAATTTCACCGACATTCGCCGCGTCACGCCGTTCGTAAAGATAATCAAATGTGCCTTCGTCGGGCATCACAAAGCGCTCCCGCTTCATAGCACGCTCCACGCGGACCATATCGCCGTTGTAACGCTGGGTATAGTCCGCGAGGATATCCTTTCGCAAATCGCTCAAGTATTTCACAAACAGCATGGTCAAGATGTAGTTCTTATATTCTGAGGGATCCACTGCGCCGCGGAATGTGTCGCAGGCCGCCCAGACAATTTGACCGATTTCATTCTTACTCGCATGTGAGTTTGCCATGTCTCTTCTTCTCCTATTCAATAATTGCATTCAGACAGACGGTTTTGATCAAAGCCAATTTTTTTGTCAGGTATAAATCTATTAAGTCCGCTTCTTTTTTTCGTAGCAGCTCCAGCTCGCTAATTTTCCTTTGCATCTCAAAATCCGGAACGGGAATTTCAAGATGCGATAACGCGGAAACAGAAAGAAAGGGGAGCGAACTTCCGCTGCGGTTCAATTTGATGTACTCCTGCGCGGGGGTTTGGTTGAGCCACCAAGCCAGGTAATCGGGCAGAATCGTTGCCTTATTGGGCCGTAAGATATAAAATGAATTTGCTGCGAGGACATGATAGGTAACGCGGCTTACTGGGCAGGCAAAATTATCCTGTCCCTTGGCCAGGAACAAAACATCGCCCTGCCGAATTTCCGATTTGGTCGTAGAGCCAGTAGGGGTGAACCTGGTGAGGGTGGACCAATCTACCTGGTGAAAGTTGTTGAAATCTCGCGCCTGAAGCAAAAAGTGGCTGCCATCTGGATGCACGCGGATGCCCTCCCGCGATTGATAGCCTACCTGAATTTCAGATATGTCGCCCAGGGAAGCCTTCATAAGCCCTCGCCAATTTTAGACTCAGTAGATTTCATACTGTAAATTATAGCAAGTAATTTGCGTTTGTCAAGTATTAATTGCAGTATTAATTCTACTGCAAAAGATTCACTGGATACAATTAATTTTTTAAAGTAAACAAGTAAATAGACCTAGCCACCTGACAGTTTTGGGGATCACAGGTAGGTACACAGGGAGAGATGAACAGGGAGGGCATTGATCAATTGGCGATCAATGAAGCGCAAACCGATTTGAAAAATCGACAAATCTCGGCGATCATTGCGGTCAACCAAGGATCTGCGTCCTTCGTGGATTGTACGAGCGCCGGTGGAAACCGACCAAACATAGAGCAAGACCACCGCCAGGGTCAGGCAGGACAGACGATCAGCGTGATGCAGCATGGTGCTTTCCAGATCAAAGCCGTGCCGTTTCAGGTCACCAAACATTTCTTCAATCCACATTCTGCGCGCATAAGCTTGAAGGGTGAGCCTGCGATCTGGCAGGTTGGTGACCAAACACCAGGGTTCCTTCTCGCCCGCGGCCCAGTGGACCAGCAGATAGACGGGGTAGATTTCGCTCTCGGTCAGCCATCCCTGGCCCAACCAGCGGCTTTGCCCGGGTTGTTGCACCCAAGAGCCAAAGTCATGCCACCCAGATTCAGGCGCCAAACAGACATGCACCGAGGTTTTTTGGCGCAGAACATAATCCCAGCCCCACAAATCCAACTGACGCAGCACTTCCACCGGCCCAAATTCACTGTCGCCCACCAGCAACACCGCAAAACCTTCCGGCAGCAGGCTGTGAACATAAGCCAGCAGGTCCAATTGCAGTGTTGCGGGGCTATGTCCACGCACATGCCCAACCCATGTCCAAGCAATCGGAATAGCGCGCCGCCGGTAGGCCAGGCTGACGATCAACAATTGATGCGCAAAGCCTACTTTGCTGCCATCAACAATCAACCGGATCTGTTGTCCATGTGCGGCCTGACTTTCCAACCATTGCCGCGCAATCGGTTCGTACCACCCCCGGACACTCATCGCCCGGTTGGCCAGCAGGCGGCTCAAACGCCGGGTCACACTGACCAGTTTTGCGGTCCCGGGAATCTTCCCGGCTACCCGGCTCAAGTTGACCGAGCGGCTTTGGTAAATCCCAACAATCAGCCAGACAAACGTCCGAATTTGTGTGATCCGTTGCTTGGGACGCAGTTCCCTAATTCGCTGAATCCAAGTATGATAGAGGGTGTTGATCGGCATGGAACTTCTCCGGTTGGGTCTTTCTGTGGTAAGAACTACTTATACCGCAGTTCCGTTGCCGATCAACTATTCTTTTGCTAAACTGTCAGGTGGCTAGAAATAGACTTACGCAAAACTAAAAGATTGACACCTTTCCCGCGCTTCCCACGACACTGGGTTTGGACTGTTCCGGCAATACCTCGAATACAAAGCGGAAGAAGCTGGTATCCAGGTCGTTGCCGTGAATCCGTCCAATACATCCCAGGCTTGCAGCCGGTGTGGCTCCATTGTGCCTAAAGGTTTGTCTGTTCGTAATCATTACTGCCAGCATTGCGGTTTGATCCTTGACCGGGACGTGAACGCGGCCCGGAATATTCTGTCTTTGGCTTTACCTAACCCGCTCGGATGGAGCGGTCAGGCGGTAACGTGGGTGGTTTCATCGTGCGTTGCCTGAGAAGCCGTCGCCTTTAGGCGACGGAGATCGTCACGTCCTTGATATCTAACAGTCGCTCACCCACTCAAGATCCCAAACATGCTATAATTAATTCGTAAGTACAACTGAAAAAAGCCACAAATAAAGCCGGCGAGCGCCGGCGCAGCAAGACCTATTTAGAACACCAATCGGCCATACATTCGCAGTCGTTATGGATTAAGACGGCTAATGTATGGCCGTTTTTCATTTTAACCTCCCGGAAAGGAGCCGGGCAAGCCGCTATGGAAGAAATGACTACTCTGACCAATGTTCTTGTAGATGCGCTGATCTACCTTGCTAACGGCGGGCTGCTGCTGGTTTACCTGCTGGCGAGCAACCTGCCGGCGATTGTAAGCCTGGCATCAGCGGGCTTTGTCTTTCTGGTTATGGACAGTGAGGTGCAGCGTCGGGCTGGCTTTCGGCCACAGCGCGGCGGCCCGATGGGGCAGCCTGGCTTGCCGGAACGCCGGAGTGTGCTGGCGCAGGCAATGGACAACGAAGGCTCAGCCGGAGCGCAGCCGCGCACTGCTCAAATTCTGACCGGGATTGTCTTTGCCCTGTGGATGATCGCCCAAACCGGGATGGCAGCGCCGGTGCCCTGGATTGGAGCGGCCATGTGGCTGGTGGGCGTCATTGTCCTGCTGGTCATGCCGAATCACCAGCGGTTTAACCAGTTATGGTTTGTGAAGACGGGTCTGGCGGTGTACGCCCTGCTGGTGATTGGCAGCCGAATCTACCTGGCGTATGCCACCCAGCTATCGCCGGAACAATGGGCCGGCATCATTGGCACCGCAGAAAGCGCAGCTGCGATTATTGCCAACACCAAAGGCAACGTTACCACGATCATCCTGTGGGCGTTGTGGCTGGTAGCCCCTTTGGGATACTTCTCGCTGCTGGTGCAGCAGTTATTTGTCAACCCGATGAACCTGGTCAGCCCGCTGGCCGGCGCGCAGGATGTCCTGAAGCGGATTCGAGAACGTGTGTAACTGAACTTTTACAACCGCCCTTGTGGATGATGGTAAGGCAGGTTCGACTCCTGCCGGGGCATTTTATATCTGACCTGAATCTCCCCAAAAAAGCGCATCGGATCGGACCTGAACTGATCTGAGTAGCAACAGGAGATCGGCAGATACATAAAGTTGGAAGGCCTGGTTTCTGCAAAGAACACCCGGCGAAATAAGCAAGAAAACAATTTTTATCCCTCAACAAGTGACCAACGGGAAAGGCGGCCAGAAGCGCAAGCGCCCGGAGGTCAAAACAAATCACAAGGAGAAAAAATGTACGACCTGAACCTTAACTCTGTATGTTTTGTTGGCCCATTCCCCGATTGGGCCGGCCAGGTTGCCATCGCTCTGGTGGTGGCACTGGTGGCACTCGTGATCACCCTGACAGTTGTAATGGCGACCACGGCTGCGAGGATTGCTGGCAGCTTCCGTAAAACCGGCAAGCTCCCGGAATCGCTTATGAAATTCGCTGAGGCTCGTCAGCCTCTGCGGGAACATAAGCACATCCATTACTCGGTGGCGGCCACCGAGCAGATGGAGAGGGAACAACAGGCCGCCGCTACCGGACCAATTCCTCTGGATGAGGCCGGGTACGATTTCTACGGGATTGACAGCGGCATGAACTAGCCGCAATCAATCCACCTCCCAAAAACTACGTCACCCCCATGCGGGGTGGCGCAGGGGGGCGGCTCACGAAAGTGGACCTTCCCCCTGCGCTACCCGGCGCGAAAGAAAAAGGAGTTTTGAACCAATGGTAATAGCCGCGCTCAAAGACATTCGAATACCCTGGCTGACTGAAAAGACGGGAAAGAAGTCAAGTCAGCCGTTGATTCCGGATGACCTGCAACTGATGGACAACGGGATCGCCTTCAACGAGGTCAACGACACACTGGATTATCTCTGGTACGCCGTCGAAGAAAAGGATAACGGGCGGGTGTATCGCGGTTTTCGGGTGGTGCGGCTGCTGGAACTGAAATTCATCCCCCTGGATGCCCGCGCTGACGCCGGCCTTTTACAGAAGATGAAATCCGTCCTGCGCTCATTGTACGGAGCAAAGGTATCGTTTGTGTACCTGACTGCCGGCATCTTCACCGATCCTGCGGTGGGCATTATCCAATGCTACGGTGTCTCGGTATTTGCAAAAGACCTTGAAGAAGCGGCCAAACTTTCGGCAAACGCCCTGAGCGCGTTGAAATCAGCCATGACCGGTGCGTTCCGGCAGATGAAATTATCCCCCCTGACTCCTGAAACCGGCCAGTGGATTTTTGGCGCAATGGCTGACATGAAACACGCCCTGGTTGTCGTGGGGCAGCCAGATCCGCGCGAGAACGCCAAAGGCGGCAGCCAGGCATTATTCAACAATCCCCTGACCACAGGAAACAGCGCCGCGCAGCAGTACAGCTTGCAGCAGAACGAAATCCTGTTTCGCGGCATGAGTACGCTGAAAGAGGACTTTCTATTCCTGGTAATGACTTCCCCAATTGCCCTGTCCGACATCAGCGAAATGCTGATCGGCCTGGCTGAGAGTACCAGCACCTGGGCCTCCTGGCAGAATGGTGTGCGGGGAGCCTCGTTTGGGATCAGCCTGCCGGCGATATTGAGCGGCGCATTGATGCAGTCATCGGCGCAGGGCTTTGGGGAGAGCGAAGGCACGTCGCATAGCGACGGTACAGCACACTCGACTGGTGCGGCCCATACGGAAGGCGAGGCGCATACTGAGGGGGCTGCGTACACCGTAGGCCGGACGCACTCGGTTGGCGAGTCCACCACCGTCACCAGCGGCGTAGCCACTTCTGATATTCATTCTGTTTCAGAAGGCGAGGCCCATTCTGAAAGCAGCGGTGTAGCGGACGGCACAAGTTCATCCAGCGGCACCAGCGGGAGCCATACACAGTCCAGCGGACAGTCAGATAGCGTTGGCGTTGGTGTGAATGCCGGTGCTAATCTGGGCGTGAATGCAGTCGCCCAGGGCGGCGTCGGTGTTGGCGGCAGCGGTAGTTACGCACACGGCTGGACTGCGGGCGTGGCTGATTCGGCTGGCTGGTCAGAGTCATCGGGATCGTCCCATACCGAAAGCAGCGGGGTTTCGGACACCACCTCCCGGTCTGAAACGCACGCCACCGGCACCACCCGTTCAAATTCGGTGTCGCACGGCACCAGTGAAACCTGGGGAACATCTGAAGCTGCCACCAGCAGCCAATCGGACACCACCAGCGAATCGGATACGACCAGTGAATCGGATACGGTATCCTCGTCCGATGGCACAACGAAAGGTTCCGCCGTCAGCCAGATGGTTGGTCGGGGAGCCTCATCGGGACTGGCCGTTGGTGTTGCGCCGTCTTTCTCGCTGAACCAATCCTATCAATGGCAGTTTGATCCGGCCATCCTGGTGACCCAAATCCTGCGTGTCCAACAGCGGTTGCTGGAAGGTGCGAGCAAGGAAGGCGCGTTCTACGCTGACGCCTACGCTTTTACCCGCACCCCGCAGGGCAAACAGGCCATGATGGGCCTGATCCCGGAAGCGTTTCACGGCACCGAGGATGTTGTCACTGGCGTCCAAACCCGTGACCTGACGGAAGCAGAAGAACGGTACATCCTCAATCACGCCGGCGCATTTTCACCATCCAGCCGGATTGAGACGATCCCAGAAGTGATGAGCGGCTACATGGATTCAACCCTGCTGACGCTCTTGCAGGTGTCGGCCTATACTGCGCCGGGCATGTTTGAAATGGGTACAGCCGTAACGGTGCAGGAAAGCACTCCCGATTTTGCGTTTTACCCGAACATGTCGGGTGAAGTCGTGCTGGCAAAACAGTGGGCCAGCGAACTGGCTGAGATTACCCCCATGCCCTTGCGTCTTTCGCTTGAACGGCACTTTCATACTGTATTTTGCGGCGATACCGGTTTTGGAAAAAGCGTCAGTGCGGAGCGATTGGCATATGAAACCACGCTCAAATGGCACTACCGCACGATCATCCTGGACTTTGGTCAGGGTTGGCGGCGGGCGATGAACTGGGCCGGCCTGGAAGGGCGGGTGGATGTGCGCCAGGTATTTCCTGGGGCGCAGCGTCCGCTGCGTTGGAACATCTTGCAAGTGCCGAAGCGCATGGACCCTGGCCGCTACCGCTCGATGGTGGCTGAACTGCTGGCAAACGCCGGGCGCATGGGACCCCGGCAGTTGGGCTTTTTACGGCGGGCGATCACCGAAGTGTATCAGGACTGCGGTGTTGTCTCCTGCCCAAACAAGCCAGGCTTTCAGGTGATCCAGAACCAGGCCGAGATTAATGCGATTCAAACCCGGCGGGCAGAATACAACCATCCCCCGGCGTCCATCACCGTTGGAACATTGCTCACGGGTCTGGAACCGATTGACCTGCAAGCCCTGTATGTGGAGCGCAGCAAGAAGGCCAGCTTTGCCGAAGTTGTGCGCCGGCTGCGGAAGGCACAGGACGCCCTGGGCAAGAACGATCAAACCTCCCGCACCAGCCTGGAAGGGCTGCTGCTGCGGGTCGAAACCTTTGAAGAAGGCGAAATGGCCCGGCAGTACGGCCCTGGACCGGACAGCCTGCCGATTGAGGATTTGGGACTGCTTGGCCCGGCTGATGATCCCTGGGGCATGGTCGTGATTGAAGGCGGCGCTGAAATGAGCGACGAGTTTGCCAAAAGCGCCATCTTGAGCCTGCTGGCGAGCGTCCTCTATTTTGATGCCGTATCCCGCCGGCGGGAAAGCCTGACCGGGTTGAAATTCCCCCCAATGCAGATTTTCTTTGAGGAAGCGAACAAAATCCTGGCCGGCGTATCGTCTGGCGGTGCAGCCTCTGATCAGCCCAATTCAACCGGTGGGAGCGTCAGTGAAATCTTCCAAACCATGTGGCGGGATGGGCGCAAATACCGCATCTTCCTGCATCTGATGGCGCAAACCATCAGCGAACTGCCGGAGGGAATCGTATCCTCCTGCAACAACATCTTTGTCGTGCAAACCAAAAACGCCAAAGACCGGGATATGGTCATGGCGCATATTGGCCGCAGCGAAAAAGGCTTTGTGAACACGGAATATAAGCGGTATTTGGCGCGTATTCCAATCAAGATGGCGGTGGTCAAACTCGGCTACTCCGATGATGTCACCCAACTGGAACCCATGCTGGTCAATCCCCTGTATGTCCCTGGCAGCGAACCGGACGACAGCGAGATTGTTCGCCGCCTGGGCGCCAAGTAACCAGCAGACAAGAAGCAACCAGACAAAGAGAAAAGGACATGATTCAATCACTCATCTTACTCCCTGTATTCATCGCCCTGCTGCCGGCCTTTATAGGCGCCTGGGTGGCGGCGGCCCTGCTCAACCGGCGTGGAAAGAAAAAGTGGGTTTTGGGACTGGGCATCGTTGGCGGTATTCTGGGACTGGTTATCCTGTTCCTGGGACTGCTGGCCCTGCTGCCCGTCCTGCCGGCGGTCGAGCCAGAAATGTTCCCGACACCGAATTTCGATTTGATCCCAACCATATAAGATGACAGGCGAAAGCAGCCCTGTTATTTGCCGCAGAAACGCCGTTCAGGGGTTTTGCCAATCCCTGAAATGCGGCGTTTTGCGCGGCTTCCTGGCGATTCAAGGAGGGGGCTGGCATCCACCAGGAATGTGATATTGGCGCGCTCAGGCGCATTGAGCGCAAACCAAACAACGTTATTCGGCCAGTTAGAAAAAGCTGGCAAACAAAACCAATCTTCAAAATCAGAAAAGGAGTTTGAAAAAAATGGAAAAGAAACGATCCCCGATTGTCCCGATTGTCCTGGCCGTAGCGATTGGCCTGCTGACGATCCTGCTGCTGAACGGCGTCATTCGCCCGACCCCGATGGTGGTGGCGAAAGTCGCCATTGCGCCTGGCACAGTGTTGAATGCCGAACTGTTGGAAGTTCGCACCGTGCCGGCTGGCGGGCGGCCTGCTGATTCGTTCAAAACGGTGGAAGAAGTGATTGGTCAGTCATTGGCCGTGCAGCGCGCGGCGGGCGATGCCATTACCGCCGCCACCCTGGGTGACAATGCCCAGGCTGGCATCCCGGCGCAGCTTGAACCGGGGCATGTGGCGATTGCCGTCAATGTGGACCTGTCCAGCGGCGTTGCTGGATTGCTGCGCCCCGGTCAGACGGTGACGATCATTGGCCTGTTGACCCCGGATGTTGTCGGCAGCCAGTCGGGACTGTCCAGTGTCATCCCCGCAGCCTCGGTCCTTGTTCCCGACCCATCCGCAGACCCGAACACCCTGCTGACGCCCACCCCGACCGCAACGCCCATTCCCCTGATGGGGCCGGTAGGTCGTATCTCGATCAGCGGGCTGCGTGTTCTGATGGTCCCGCAGTCCTTCCAGTACCAGGAAATTCCCGCCGGCGCGAGCCAGGAAGAAATGTTTGCCAGTTCAGCCGCCACCAGCAAGGACAGCGGCGTGATTGTGCTGGACGTGCCGACGACCCCGATGGAAGTCGCGCCGGGCGTGTTCGTGAATCCGGCGACCCTGATTGCCGCGCTGGATCAGTTTGGCGTGGTGTATCTGGCGCTTGAACCGAGCAGCGGGCTGGTGGTTGCCGAAGAAGATATTCTGACGCTTAACCTGGCGAGCCTGTACAAGTCCATCAACGGCAACAACCAGGTATCGGCGGCTGCCACCCCGACAACCATGTCCCGTCCGACTGCAACACCCGAACCGGTTGCCACCGCCACCCCTGAACCCACCCTGCTGCCGACCCTGGCGCCCAAGCCCTAATTGAAGGAACTGCTGCCATGTTGAATCAGGAAGCAAAAGTTTTGACCATGCTGGCCGGCACGGGTGCAGAGACAGTGTTCTACCAGATGATGCCGGCGTTTCAATCGGATACGCGTTTCAGTGTATCGTCGGTTGTCACCGGCTGGTCTGATTTCGAGAAGAATCTGGAACAGTTGAAGCCGAATCTGCTGGTCGTGCAGGGTGACATTGCGCCCAATCCTGATACGCTGATTGCAGCCCTGGCCCGGATGCAGGTCTGGAATGGTGTGGCGCTGGTTGTCTTGCAAACAGCGCACCGCGAGTTTCGGGGTGCGTTTGAGAAGGTCAGTGTGGTGCGCGGCGTGTTTGTCCTCCCGGTGAACTGGGGGGAAGTGGTCCAGGGCGGCTATGCTGCCGTGTCCACTGAACGGGCGCGCGGTGCGGCACAGGCTCCTCTGCAAGCGGCCATGGGTTTTCGGGCGGCGACATCTGTGACCGGAACCCGCGTCGTGGCGTTTCTGTCTGGCGCAGGCGGTGCCGGTCGTTCAACCCTGGCCGAGAACATCGCCTATGAACTGGCCGTGCGCCTGAACGTCCGCACCCTGCTGATGTCACTGGGCCTGCCGCCCTCAGCGGCGATGAACCTGGGATTGAAATACACCCCCAATGCCGGCGAGTTTTTTGCTCGTCCGGGGGACGGTTTTGCCAGTGCGATCCAGACGAAGGAAGGGCTGGATGTCATCGTCGCGCCTGAAAACTCGGTGGAATACGCCCGTGCTGCCGAAACTTCATCTTCAGCAGCCGGGAAAGCCGAGGCGAACTCGATCTACTCGCTGGTGATGGCAAGCTGGACGCGCAGTTATGCCGGCGTCATGCTCGACCTGCCGTGCAGCGAAGGAATCTGGACGATGCACCCCTTGATGGCGGCCAACACTGCGATCATTGTATCCCGGCCCACCCTGGCTGATCTGGCAGCGACCCGACACCTGCTGGTGCTGCTGATGGAACGGATGCGCAACGAACACCGTATTCCGCAAGAATCGATCTTCATGGTGCTGAACCAGGCCAGTGACCGGTCGCGAATCACGCCAAGCCAGTTTTATCAAGAACTGGTGCAAAGCTATGGATGGGCGCCGCCGGTCCTGGCGGTCATTCCATACGACCAAAACATCCCGAACACACAGGATGATCGCGTCCCAGTGGTTGGGAAGGTGGATGGCTTTACGAAAGGCATCCGCACCATCATCAACGGCCTGTTCCCTGGAATGGGCGGGGGCGTTGAATCCGACCCGCAGCGCAAGAAGGGCTTGCTCGGTGGCTTATTGGGAGGAGGTCGAGGTTAATCACTATGGATAGCATTGTTCAGATCGTCCCCATCAGCGGCTACACAGCCGTGTTTGAAAATGTAAATGAAACCGAATACCATCCTGTGGATGCAGCCGGCAACCCCATCGAGGGCGGCAAGGTTGTTACGGACATCCTGGCCGAAACGGATGCCAATCTGATAATTCTGCCGGTGCTATGTTTTGCCCTGGTAAAGAGCGAACTTCCACGCACCGGCGGGGAAATGTACCGCATGGTCGGGGTCTTTCTTGACCCCGACTATGGGTATCTCGAATTATGCGAGCGCATGGATAACGAAACCGTTTATGCGGGTCGGCTCCTGGGGTATCTCCCCCCTGATCCACAAACGCACCCTGCGCTGATGAACAATTACCGCTGGATCACAGCGTCGCGAATTGACGGGCGGTATGTTGAAGAAACGGCCTGGCAACAGGTTTTAGAAGAAAAAGAGATGGGTAATAATAATGAGCCTCTTAAGCGTGTTTGACGACAAACAGACCTCGCAGCAAGCCGTCAGCGGCGACCTGCGGATTGAAGTCTCCACCGAAGTCATTGATGTCATCAATCGGGAGTTCCCGCCGGCCCTGCTGCAACGACCAAACGAAATAGAGCGGCAGCGAGTCGCTGAGCGCATTGCCTCGCTGGTGACGCAAGCCCTGCGCCGGCGCAGCGCCAATCCCGGTCCGGGGTTTGAAGCTGAACTGGCCGGGGAATTGGCCCGCCGGCTGATGGGATTGGGCTTTCTGGACTTACTGCTACCGCCGTCCCGGAACGATCTCTCGGAGATCACCGTGTATTCCTCCGGGCTGGTCCAGGTCATGCGGAAGGGCGAAGTCCGGTGGGAGACGATTCCCATGCGGCCACAAGCGGAAGAAGTTGAGCGTGTGCTGGACCGGCTGCTCGGCCCGCAGAATAAATCGCTGAACGAAACCAATCCCTCGGTGAACGCCAAGCTGCCGCGCACCGAGGACAATCCTGGCGGTGGGCGCGTGAAAGCCCTGCACCGGGTGATTACGCCCCCAGGCCGCAATCACTCCATCAACATCCGGTTGTACGAACAAAAGCCGGTGCTTCCTGAATGGCTGATTGAGCGACAGGCATTGAGTGCCGACATGATGAACACCCTGCGCCGGGCGATGGAATCGGGGCAGCGGATACTCATCACCGGCGGCACCCGCACGGGAAAGACAACCCTGCTGTCGGCCATCTGCAACTTTCTCCCTCCCGCCTGGCGTGTCTTGAAGATTGAAGATCCAGAAGAAATCTGGATTGCCCGTGACACCGTGCAAACGATTGAAGCCCGCCCCCGTGCCGTCGGCACCGAAGTCCAGCCTTACACCCTGGCCGATGGTGTGGATGATGCCATGCGTATGTCGCCGGACTACCTGATTATTGGTGAGGTTCGGGATGGTCGGGCAGCGCAGGCATTGTTCCGGGCCATGATGACCGGCCACTCCGGGGCCTGCACCTTCCATGCAGACGGTCCGCGTGAAGCGGCAAGCCGGCTCGCAACGATCATGGGGGCTGATGCCGGGGTACGCAAAGCGGACGCCAATCAGATGGTGGCCGATTCGGTGGATATGCTGGTACAGATCGGCATCCGGCATGAAAAGCGGTGTGTGACCACCATTGCACAAATCGCCCGTGAACTGCGGGGTGGGGATGTCTGGTTTGATCCCCTCTGGCAGTATGACGAAACCAGCCAACCCGGCGCACCGCGCTGGGAAAAACTGGCCGAACTGGAATAAGGAAGGAGTAGAAGAATGACGGTATATCTCATTGGAATCCTGGCAGCCGCATTAATCTGGCTGCTGTTCGGCCCCAAAATGGGCGGCATGAAAAAGGGCAAGGCAACCGAAGCCCTGTCTGACGCCTACTCGCTTGAACAAACTCGCAAGCTCAGCGAGATGAACCCTGACTCGCTGGAATACAAACTGGCCGCATCGGGCGTGAACTGGCGTCCAGCGACGTTCAAATGGGGGCGCATCCTGCTCGGTCTTGGCGGCGCACTGGTCGTCTGGACAGTGCTGCCCGGTGTGCCGGCGCTGGCGATTGGCGGTCTGTTGTTCTATGCGCCGATGGCCTGGCTGACGGATAAGGTCAAAGGGCGGGGGCGTGAAATTGACAAAGAACTGCCCATTGCCATTGGCCGTATCTCGGCTGGCCTGCTGGCCGGCGGCTCAATGGCTGATGTGCTGGACGAGGTGGCAGTCTCGATGGGATTGCAGGGCAAAAGCCCACTGTCGGGCGAACTGCACTTGACGGCGGCAGAACTGCGGAGCAAGGAACGCAGCGAGGCATTTCAAAACCTGGCGCAGCGATCTCCATCGCTGTCGTTGTCGAATCTGGCCTATCTATTGGAAGGATATCTGGAATCGGGCGGCAGCAAAAACAACCAGGTCTTGATTGAATCGGCAACCCGTGTGCAGCAAATCCTGGTCGCCCGCAACCGCACGAAAGCCAAAGCCGGCGACGCCATGCTCTCGGCAAAGGTCATTCCGGGTGTACTGGCGGTGGTACTGATCTATCTGGCACAGGACCCGATGGTGAAACAAAGCCTGATGGTAATTCCGGTGCAGATTGTACTGGGCCTGACGATTGGTGCGATGGTGATGGGCTACTTCATCATGCGCTCGATGGTCATGGAAGCTGCTTAATACAGTAAGGAAGGAGATACGAAATATGAGTGGATTGATTATTGTTGTTGGTGTCCTGGCGGCGATCCTGATTCTGGTCGTCACGATGGAGTATGTTCCCACCATGCGCCGGGGCAAGGCAGCGCAGGCGCTTGCCGAAAGCAGCGTCCAAACCGATGACAGCATCACCGGGCTGCGGCGGGCATTGATTCCAATGGAAAAACCGGTGCAGAAATACGCCGGCCCAAAGATGTTGAAGAAAGCCTGGTACGATCTCTACTGGGCGCAGATAGTGGATAAATATGTTGGCTGGACGGCGCTCCAATTTGTGACCGTGCGTGTGTTCGCGGCAATGGTTGGAGCGGTGGTCGGCCTGGTCGTGTTTGGCAATCCGATTTTCATGGCAGCGGTGGCCTTTATGGGCTGGCAGTATCCAGCAATGGGTCTGGGTGGAATTGCCCGGCGCGCCCGCCGGCAGTTCCAGTCACAGTTGCCGGAGTACATCAACCTGGTTGCAGCGCAAATGTCAGCGGGTATCTCGATGGAGGAAGCCCTGCGGCGCACCTCCCGCTCGGCCAGCCTGCCGGCAAAGTGGATGCGGCGGGTGATCCAAATGGCACAGGGGCGCACCCTGGTCGGGCAGATTGTCCGGGAGTCCGAAGAATCGCAGTTACCCGAACTGATCAGCATGGGCGTCCAGTTGGGCTTTATCCAGCGCGGCGCCGGGCAGCAGCTTTTGCTGGCGCAGTTGTCCACCCAAATTGCAGCCGACTATATCGGGCAAACCGAAATGCGGGCTGAGAAGATTGGCGGTGAACTGGTGATCCCGATGGTGTTGTTCTACTTCCTGCCCTTTATGGTCAGCCTGATGATGGTCATTGCCTGGCCGATTGTCGTGGGGATGCTCTAAAAATGAACAAGCCCGATTCCAGCGAGACGTTTCGCGGCTTTTGCCCGGCTTGCCAAGCCGAGTCCGACCTGACCCGGCATATCGGGGATGCCGATCTTACCGTTGACGGCCAAACCGTCACGGTGAAGGTTGAATACCTGGTATGCCTGAAATGCGGCGAGACGTTTGACGATCCACAGGCCGAAGACCCATTGATTGTTCTTTACCGGGAAATTGGGCAGCAGCGAGAAGCCCAAAAGCCGAAAGTGAAATCGTCCATTGGCGACTATCTCGGCCTGATGTTCTTTGCGTTTGCGACTGTGTTGGCCGGGATTGCCGCCTGGGAACATTCGACGCTCCTGGCCTGGCTCTCGGTGCTGCATAATGGACTGCTGGCGGTAATCTACACCATGCGCCGTCCGGCGGTAAAGGTGGATCAGAAAGGGCTGCTCCTGGGACTTCTGGCGGCAGCCCTGCCAATGGCTTCATACCCGGATGCGATTCCAACCTGGCTGCTCATTCCTGGGCTGGCCGGCTACGCACTCACCATGTTGTCTCTGCTGGCCCTGGGAAAGTCGTTTGGAATTGCGCCGGCAGACCGGGGGCTGGTAAAGCACGGGCCGTATAAGCTGGTACGCCACCCGATGTACCTGGGTGAACTCGTGTACCGGTGCATCCTGGTCGGCTCGCACCTGACGCTGGCTAATGCTGCGCTGCTGGTGGCGCTGGTCATTGTTCAGGTGGCCCGAATCAAACGAGAAGAACGGATCATTGGCGGCTATGAAAACTACATGCAGGAAACCCGCTGGCGGCTCCTGCCGGGGATATGGTAGGAGGGAAGCAAAATGAATAACCGAATGGTGACGAATCAATTTTTACTGCTGGCCCTGGTGCTGGCATTGACAATCGTACAACCCCTGCCGCTGAAAGCCTTTTTGGTGATTGTTCTGGCCGTGATCGCGGTGATGTTCAACCTGCGGGGCATGGAAATCCCTGGCCTGGCGCTGGCTGCCGGCAGCCTGGGCATCCTGTTGAGCTTTTACGAACCAAAGTTTGTCGTGCTGGTGATCTATGTACTGGTGATCATCGGTGGCGGGTTTAGTTTGTTTAGCGTTCCTGACAGGCAGGATAAATAAGAGCGAAAGTATTACCGCGTAAAGGCGTGCTTAATATATAATAAATGTTCAATTAAAAATTGAAGTAAAGGGTCATCATGGCTAAATCACCTTCCCCAAAAGCTGGTACAACCGAAAAAATTGAAGTCAGGCGCGATGGCAAAGGAAAAATATGGAGCCATTTACGTCAAAAATGGCTGGATGAAACGCCCGAAGAATCGGTCAGACAAAGTTATTTACCTGTTTTGGTCAACGAATATGGCTATTCGCTTGATCAAATGAGCGAAGAACTTGAAGTCACGGGACGTGGTGCGGGTCAAGCCCGTGCTGATTTTGTGATCTGGCGAACCGCCAAAGACAAATCCGATGAAAGAAACCCATTGATTATTGTTGAGTGCAAATCGGATAACGTGACCATCAGCGTAAAGGACTATGGACAGGGTGATAATTATGCGCGTTTGACGGGCGCAAAGATTTTTGTGACTCACAACAACCGGGAAACAAGATATTGGCGTGTAATTCACACTTCCATGCCCAAATATCCTGAAGAAATTGAAAGTATCCCTCACGCCAGCGATAACGACGAAGAGATTGAAGCACTGCTCTTAAAACTCAAAATTTTTCGAGAAGATGAGTTTGCCAAGCTTCTGCATGGGTGCCATAATGTCATTCGTGATCGAGACAAGTTAGACCCTGCTGCTGCGTTTGATGAAATTGCTAAAATCCTGTTCGTAAAGGTGTATGTTGAACGCGGGCTGAAAGACAAACGACAACGTAAAAACATCTTCAGTGTAGAATTTTTGGACGAGCAACTCGGCGATGACCCGCTTAACGATTTATTTGAAAAAACCAAACGTTTTTACGCCAAAGATCAAATTTTTGACAGCACAGACCATATTAACTTAAGACCGGCCACCGGACGCGAGATTGTCCGCCGCCTTGAGCGATACAATCTTTCAGACACCAGCGAGGACATAAAAGGTATTGCGTTTGAACGTTTTTTGGGTAGGACGTTCAGGGGCGAAATTGGGCAATTTTTCACGCCTCGCGCCATCACTGAGTTTATGATTCGAATGGTGTCACCGAGAGAAGGTGATGTTATCTGTGACCCGGCCAGCGGTTCGGGAGGATTCTTGATTCGGTTTTTTGAAATCGTGCGCCAGCAAATATTAGCAGACGCAGACAGGCAGTATCAAGAATACAAGGCTTTGCTGGAAGGCGAGGATTACTCAGATGCAAAGAAGGCGGAACTTTTACGCATCAAACATGATGAAATTCAAGCCACGCTTGACCCAGGACAAAAAGACTCCCGGTTGTGGAATCTGGCTAACCGTTGTATTTATGGTACAGATGCAAATGATCGCATGGCGCGTACAAGTAAGATGAATATGATCATGCACGGCGACGGACATGGGGGCGTACACCATCACGATGGCTTTATCAATGTGAATGGCATTTTTGAAGGGCGCTTTGATATTGTTTTGACCAATCCTCCTTTCGGCGCAAATGTAGAATCGGATGACAGAATCTTGGAAACGGAAGTATCCGTTACCGATGAAGTTTATAGCCGCTATGAAGCGGAGTTCGGTGAAGCCTATATTGAAGCACAGCAACGAGTACAAGCGGCCAAAGGAAAGCCAAAAGCCAGTTTGTTTGAATTGCCAAAAGGGGAGCAGAGTAAAATTAAAACAGAAATTCTGTTTATAGAACGCTGCCTTGACTTGCTAAAACCTGGCGGCAGGCTTGGAATTGTTCTGCCGGAAGGTGTATTCAATACTTCATCAGCGGCTTATGTACGTGAATTTTGCGAGGAACGCGCTTACATCCGGGCGGTGGTTAGCTTGCCGCAGGAAACGTTCCTGTCATCCGGCACAACCGTAAAGACCTCTCTCTTATTTATGCAAAAATTTACGGTTGAAGAACAAGAGCGATTCAACCAGTTGAAAGCCCAGGCCCGTGCTGACGTAGAAGCCAAATACGCCCCCGCGATAGAAGCCAGGAAACAACAGATAACGACCGAAATAGAATCTCTGAAAGCCGAAAAGACAAAGGAAGCAAACGAGAAACGCCAGGCGTTGAAAAAGGAACTCGATGAATATCTGAAGGGTATGGAAGCAACCATTGCAACAGAAGCGCGCGCTTTGCTCAAAGAGCGTTTTAATTACCCAATCTTTATGTATGAAGCGCAAAAGGTAGGCATTACTGCTACTGGTGAACCTGACCAGAATGAACTATTCCCCAACGACAACCAGCCATTAGACTGTGCGGTGACTTGCTTGCAACAATATGAGCTTTTTAGACAAACCTTTGAGAACATCCCCGACTTCAGTCGCCGTGTTATTGGACTACAGCCATTGCCTCGTGCATTTAAGGTCAATTTTATCAATACTACGCCTCGTTGGGACCCGGATAGTTTTTGCTGCTTGGATTGGAGGTGGGAAAAAAGCGTTATGTTCGCAATTGGTGATGTATTGACTCCCAGAAAGTCAAAAGTTGATCGCTCAAAAGTAAAGTTTGAAGAACTTCAGCCAATGACTATTCATTTTGACGGAAGCGTTGACAGGCGATCTGTTCGGCAAGGGAAAGAATACTCAATGGATTTATATTATGCGTTGCCGGGTGATCTGGTCGTTGCAAAAATAGACCTAAAAAATGGTGCCGTTGGAATAGTTCCTGATGAGTGGGATAACGTTGTGGTGACCGGACACTTCGCAGTTTACGAAATTAATACAACAAAAATACGCCCTGCCTGGCTCCACCGCATTATTCAACAGCCTGACTTCAAGCAGTATCTTTGGCGGAATAAAGTTGGCGCTGAAGGTCGAAAAGAAGTAAAGCTGGATTTTTTTGAATCAATACGGATACCGATACCGAGTCTGCAAGTTCAGGATACGATTCTTAAGAAAAAGCAGTCAATCATTTTAGAAATCAAACGGTTGCAAGAATCGCTAAGTCAAACAGAAATTGAAATTGACGCGATGATACATGGACAACATGTTCGTGAGCCGTTGACAAGATAGGCGGGATAACAATCGTGAAAGTATTAACGCGTAAAGGCGAGCCTGTTATATAATAAGTATTCGGAGTTATAGTTTGAAGCGAAAGCAAGAAACGGGTCAAAATGGCTTCTGGTGATTTACTCAAACGACTATTTGCAAGCTACCGGAGAGGCGACTCAAAGGAGTTCAATAATGCTGCCCTGGAACTGATTGCGGAGGAAGAACAACGGAACCATCATGTTCTGGCTCGTGACCTGCAAAAAATCCTGGAGAATGGGAATGGGCGTCCAACCAGTTCAGTTCGCCGGTTTGACCTGGAACAGATTCCACAAGACCGGGAGCGCGGCACGACGCTTTTGGAAATCCGATCACCGCAGCGATTTCTGAATGAATTGATCATCAGTCCTGAATTGCATGAACAGATTGATGTTGTCTTGAACGAATACCGCGCGCTTCAGATATTACAGGCCAATAATCTCAGGGCAAGGCAGAAATTACTATTGGCCGGCCCGCCCGGATGCGGCAAGACGCTTTGTGCCGAGGTCATTGCCTCTGAATTAGGCTTACCGCTTATCTACACCCGCTTTGATGCTGTAATATCCTCGTACCTGGGCGAAACGGCGGCCAACCTGCGAAAAGTATTTGAGTATGCTCAACGAGGAACCTGGGTTGTGTTCTTCGATGAGTTTGATGCCATTGGAAAATCGCGTGAGGACGTTGAGGATCACGGCGAGCTAAAGCGGGTCGTCAATACTTTCTTGCAACTGCTGGATAATTTTGAATCGGATAGTATTTTCATTGCAGCCACGAACCATGAACGCCTGCTGGATCGGGCACTGTGGCGGCGATTTGACGACATCTTATTCTTTGACAAACCGACTGCGGATCAAATCAGAAAACTGATTGATATAAAATTGAGCAGCGTCCGGCACATGGACTTGAATATCGATTCCTTTGTCGATCGGATGGTTGGCTGGTCCCATGCTGATGTTGAAAGAGTATGTTTTGAAGCGATAAAGATTGGTCTGTTACTTCGTCAAACTATTGTTACTGATGAAATATTCACGCTGGCCTATGAGCGTCAGCGCAGAAGATTGGAAATCGTGCAAAAAACAACCCAGTAAGGAAGGGGGCTATGTAGTAAATGCTTCCATTGTTTGAGGAGAGGGTGCGGGATCACCTGCGAATAAAGCGGACGGAGATTGAGCGGCCACGGCACAAATCAGGCGGCGGATCTCCTCCGAAAAAGAACAATATTGATCATGGGCGAGGGCTAGGCGACAAAATTGAAGTCGTCATCCGGTCATTCACTGATTCACTTGCAGTTCAACCGCCTGAATTTAACCCGGCGTTTATTTTCAAGATCAAAATTGACAAGGGTGACGTATCGGATGATGACTGGCGCAAAAGCAACCTGGTCGTTTTGAGTGAAGAACCAGACGGCGCGGTTGTTTTATTTTCTCCTGATCAGCTTGCCGAGTTTAGAAACAGGGTAGCTACTTATGGCGGGACGATCCCAGAAGGGCAGAAAAACCCAAGCTACGCATGGATCGCATCCCTGGCTGAAGAAATGGAACTTTGGGGGCGAGAAAACCGTATCGGACGCAAACTGCGAAATACTGAAATAGATCCAAACACGGATTATTATCTCGATGTAGAGTTGTGGGTGTATGGACTGGAAGATGATAAACGGAGGCGAATAGACTCGCTTGAACAGTTTGTTAATAATCACGGGGGTAGGATCACTGACCGCTACGTTGGAGACAACCTGTTCCTTGCGCGGGTAAAGGTAACTGGTGCGGTGCTTGATCAAATGCTTGAAATCGGAGATATTCGCGAAATTGATTTACCCCCTGAACCAGCAATTGGAATACCCGAATATTACAATAGCCAAATTGATAATTTTCCTAACCCGTTGGATAGGCCAGCCGACGACTCTCCTGGAATATGTGTTATTGACAGCGGTGTGGCTACCGGCCATCCATTTTTGGAAAATGCCATAGGAGAGGTAGTACCGTTCCCGCGTTCATTGGGGTCGGCACTGGATCAAAGCGGACATGGCACTATGGTGGCTGGCATTTCGCTTTTTGGCGATGTGAAAGCCTGTATCGATTCTTTGGACTTTACCCCCCAGGTTTTTATTTATGGGGCGAGAGTTACCAACGCGCAGGATAGATTTGACGACGAAAACCTAATCGTCACCCAGATGAAGGAAGCTATTCAGTACTTCAAGGAGACATACGATTGTCGGGTTTTCAACATCTCGCTTGCTGATCCTGATTTAGTATATGCCGACGGAAAACCTTCCCAATGGGCAAGCGTTTTGGATAATCTGGCTCATGAATATGATATCGTAATTGTCATTTCGGCAGGTAATATCCCAGTCACCACCTTTAGAGGACCAGATGCCGAAACAATTCGCGCTAATTATCCTGCTTATTTATTGGATAATGCGTCGAGAATTTTGGAACCGTCAACAGCAGTCAATGCCTTGACGGTTGGATCATTGTCGCAATATACCGCATCTGTTCATGCTGGCCGGCAGCCTGGCGATCTGATTGAACCACTGGGAGAATTGAACATGCCGTCGCCATTTACCCGCAGCGGCCCCGGTGTCAATGGAGCCATAAAGCCCGATGTTGTGGAGTATGGTGGGAGTTCTACCTGGTACGCGATGCAACGGCGATTTATGGATTTTGATGCCGGCGTGGATATTGTGTCCATGAATTGGGATTATCGGCAGCGGCTATTTGCCGCAAGGAGCGGTACGAGTTTCAGTGCGCCAAAAATTGCTCATTTGGCAGCGTTGATTCTAAAGAAATATCCTGGTCTCTCGGCTAACCTGGTACGCGCCTTAATTGCCAATTCTGCAAAAATCCCTGACATTGCTCAGGAACGGATTGCAAATGATGATGATATTCGCAGAATATATGGCTACGGATTGCCGGACCCAAACAGGGCTTTATATTCAACAGATAATCGCGTGCTTCTGATGGGGGAAGACGAGATTCCTAACGATGGGATGCATGTTTACGAGATCCCGATCCCGGACGAGTTCCGTTCCACACGTGGAGAGCGAGTAATCACAATCTGCCTGGCTTATGATCCTCCTGTAAGACATACCCGCAAAGATTACACGGGCGTCAGCCTGGAATTTCGCCTGATCCGAGGGAAGACCACCAACGAGATTTACGATTGGTACAGTAATCAAAGGGTTGATGGTGTGCAGCAAATTGCTCCCCGCTATCAATGCGATTTGCGCCCTTCGTTGCAAAATCGTGGTGGGGGCACACTCCACAAGGCTGAATTTAGAATCAGGCAAAATGGCTCCCTGGAAAAATATCCAGGCGAGCATTTTCATCTGGTTATTCAATCCAAAAAAGGATGGGTGGATAACGACATAAATCCGGCTCAAAGGTATGCGGTAACAGTGACGCTTGAACACCTGGGCGTTCAATTAGACATTTACAACTTCCTGCAAAGCCGTATTCGGCAGGATGTCCGTCAACGTCCACAAGCGAGGGTAAGAGCATAACACACTCATCAAAGAGAATATGCTATAATTAATTCGTAAGCACAACTGAAAAAAGCCACTCATAAGCCGGCGAGCGCCGGCGCAGCAAGACCTATTTAGAACACCAATCGGCCATACATTCGCAGTCGTTATAGATTAAGACGGCTAATGTATGGCCGTTTTTCGTTTTAACCACCTGACAGGAGAAGCAAGCACAATGAAGATATTGAAAAACAAGAAAATTCTCATCGGAGTAGTCATCGCCCTGCTCGTGTTGAGCGTTGAAACCGTCCTGGCTGCATACACTGGCCCGGTGGGACGCTCAACCTCGGTCACTTATTGGGAGCGGAAGAACTGCCACTACCAGGCCGTGTACAACCCGCCAGGACCGGAATATTACAGTTGCACCCTGGACTTGTACTATACGCCCAGCGATGCCTGCCCTGGCAACGTCGAACCGTTTTTCAACCCGACGGCCTGTGCCGGCTGGCCGGGCGACTGCACAGGCTTAAGCTGCGACATCAACGGCACCGAAACCATTGAGGACTGCAACCCAGGGGATGAAGCCTGCACCATGCGGGAAGAAGGCGTTGATTATGACCCGGCCACCGTATCCGGCGCAGCCGGCTGCACCCTGGCCGGGAACAACGGCTGGTGTCGAAATGGCGCAACGGTATCTTTGTCGGCAAGTGAACCCATCAGCGGGGAACGGATCACCTGGCTGGAAGGCAATCAAGGCGCAGGCGATTTCAGCCTGTGCGATCCAGCGGACGCGTCCAGTGTGAACTGCACCTGGCCGGCAGGGGACGGCAACCGCAGCCTGTCCTTTTGGGCACACAGCACCTTTGGCGACACCAGCGAAATGGGGTCTGTCAACCTCAAAGTGGATGGAACGAACCCAACGGCTGCTGGCCTGACTATCGGTGCCACCCCCAATGCAGCGGGCTGGTACAACACCAATGTTCCCCTGTCCACGACAGGGACCGATGCCACCTCCGGGGTGGCTGGCTGGTATGTGCAGGTCAATGGCGGCGCATGGCAGCCAAGTCCATATACCCTCAGTGTGGATGGCCTGTACACCGTGCGCGGCGTTGTCCAGGATAATGCCGGCAATCAAACGGCGACAGCAAACAGCACCGTCAACCGGGATGCAACCGCGCCCACCTTTACGGTTGTTCCTGATCGCGCCCCCGAATACGGCGACTGGTATTTGGGACCGGTTACAGTCAGCGTCAATGGATCGGACAATCTCTCCGGCTACACCCACAGCACTTATATTCTTTACGACGAATCGGGTGTCCCGACAACCGGTACGATGCCCGTTACGATTTCAGCAGAAGGGCAGAACGATCTCAACCTGAGCGCCTTTGACCTGGCCGGCAACCACAGTGGCGGCAGCTATCCATACCGTATTGATATGGGCGTACCAACGGCCAGCACGATTATCAACGGCACGATGAGCTTGAACAACTGGTACATCAGCCCGGTGGATTTGAGCGTAACGGGTGATGATGCCGGCTCCGGGATTTGCTCCGTGTCTCTCAACCTGGACAACACTGGCTGGCAGCCGGCACCCCTGAACGATTATGCCGGGCAGGGGAACCACGCATTTACCGGACAGTCACAGGACTGTGTTGGGCAGCTATCAACGGTTACAGCAGCCGAATCGTTCAAGGTGGATACGGTCTATCCGAGCCTTGACGCTACCTTCCCGGTCCCAGACGGTGAAAACGGCTGGCACATTGCACCGTTCACCGTAAGTGTCACCGGTACGGATGCCACCTCTGGATTGGCGCTTGTTCAGGCCCGCTACGCGGGCGGCTTGTGGCAGGACAATGAACTGCTGGTGGATCACGAAGGGCTGGTGGACGTAGAATTTCGCAGCCAGGACAACGCTGGCAACACCACAACTAGCCCGGAGCAGTTTTCGGTTGATTTGACAAACCCGACGCTGACCCTGAATCGCACCGGAACGGCTGGACTAGCTGGCTGGTATATCTCGCCTGTCACCGTGACGGCCATTGGCAGCGATACCATTTCTGGTCTGCAAAGCGTCCAGATGCGGCAGAATGGCAGCGCATGGGAGACTACCAATTCGCTGCTCGTGTCTGCGGATGGAACGTACACCGTAGATGCGCTGGTCGAAGATAACGCTGGCCGGCAAACCCAGGGACAGGAAACCGTCAACGTGGACGCTACGGCTCCCTCCCTGACGACCATGTATAACGGCTCGGACGGGCTGAACAACTGGTATATCAATCCCATTGAGGTCAGTATCTACGGTATGGATGACACCTCCGGCGTTATGCTGGCGCAGGTGCAGGCAAATGGCAATGGCTGGTGGAGCAACGGTCTCACCCTGGACGTAGAGGGCGTCAATACGCTTGATTTTCGCGTCCAGGATAATGCCGGGAATCTGACTGCCCGAAACAGCCAGGTCAAAATGGACCTGACAAATCCCACCCTGACGATTACAGCGGCAGGCACAATGGGAACAAACGGCTGGTACACCAGTGCGGCCACATTGACCGCAGCCGGTGCAGATGCCATTTCTGGCTTGATGAACGTTCAGATCCGCGAAGGCACAGCCGGCTGGCAGGTGCGGGATGAAGTCACCGTAACCGCAGATGGAACGCACCCGCTTGAATTTATGGCAACCGATAACGCAGGCCGGGAAACCCTGATCCAGCGTGAAGTCAAAGTGGATCAGACCGCCCCGACCCTGGCTCCGACTGCGGCAGGGACGCTGGGTCTCAATGGGTGGTACACCAGCGCGGTGATACTGAAAGCCAATGCTGCCGATGCCACCTCCGGGATTGCATCGGTCATGCCGGCGGCAGACGTAACCGTCAGCGAGGATGCTTATTACACCGCCAACTGGACGGCACGGGACAATGCCGGCAACGAAGCCAGCGCAGCCCTGGCAGTCAAGATTGACCGGACGCCTCCGGCGATAGCTTTTGACCCGCTTAGCGGATTTGTTGTGGGCAGCGTCACCCTGACTGGCAATGCCGCCGATGTTACCTCCGGGCTGATGAAGGTCGAAGTCTCCACCAATCTTGGCCTGTCCTGGACAGAAGTGACCGTCAATCCGGCTGATGGAAGCTGGTCAATGCCCTGGGACACGCTGCTGCTCCCTGGTGGGCAAATGCTGGTGCTGGCGCGGGCCACTGATCAGGCCGGCAACGTGAACACGGTTAATTTGAGCGCCACCATTGCCAACCGCAGGCCGTCAATCGAACTGACGGACCGTTGGTATGTCTGGGAAAGCGGTGAAATGCGTATAGATGTCGGTGATGTGGATTATGAAAATGTCACCGTCAGAATTTGCGACGATCAAAACCGCTGGCCCTGCGTGGTGTACTCGTATGAATCTGGCGAAGCACCGGAATACGTCACCTGGAATCGGAAATTTGGAGACATCGTTGCTCCAATTGGCGAATACCCGGTTGAAGCCACTGTCACTGACATCCTGGGGCGCAGCGACACAGCCACAGGCGTGATTGTTATCCCGCCGCCTCTGCCGACGGCTACCCCGACGGCAACGCTGACCCCGACTGCCACCCCTACGACTACGGGGACACCGCAGCCGAAACCGACCCAGGAGCCGACCCAAATGGCAACCCCCACCGCAACGGCGGTTATTCCCGTCGTTACCCTGCCTGCGCCGGTTGAGGAAATCCCGCTGCCGCAGATGATCAACTACGGCCCATACCTGGTGCTGATCGGGCTTTGTTTTGCTTTAGGTACATCTGTCAGTCGTGACCGCCGCCCGCGTGAGTGGCAGCGGCTGGCTGAACAGTTATCCAAAATCACACTGATTCAATCTCAAAAAGGAAAAGGAGAATAACAAAAAATGTCTGATTTGATTTCGCTGGTTACATTAGTGGCCGTTCTGTCCCTGGGCCTGATCCTCTGGTTCTACAACAGCCGGCAGGCCGACGCTCTGCGGGGCATGGCCCGAACAACCGAGAATATGTACATGATTCAACTGAAAGCCCGGCGTGACGAGCGCAAGAAACAGCCGATGACCCTTTCGCCGCTGCAATGGTTGGCAGCGCAGGCCGGCAGCGGGACGATTTTGAGTGAAGTAATTGGCACCTCGCACAATCCTGCCTGGATCAACCTGCGCGCCGGGGGCGGTGTCCGGCTGGTGGTATCGCCGCTGGACCCGGAAGAGATGAAACGTGCGCTTAAAGCAGAAGAAACAAAATCCCGCCTGAATACAGCCTTTGAGCCGCTCCTGGGTGACAAATCCCGTACCGTCACGGTGACAGAACGCTCGCTGCAAAATGAAGAATGGTTTGACCTGGAAGCTGCCGAGGTAGGCAGAAACCTGGGTGTCAATTGGGGCGAAGTGTCCCGGCTTTGGTTCTATGTGATTGCTCCCAAAACGAAGTAAGAGTCGATCAATGACAACTACGGCGATTGTCCACGACGTTTTGATTGCAATCTTCCTGCTGGCTTGCGCCTGGCTGGATGTCAAAACGCGTAAAGTCCCCAACGTCCTGACATTGACAGTTTTGGTTTATGGCATGATTTCAGCCAGCATCCGGGGCAACTGGCCGGCTGCGCTGCTGGTCGTTTTGTTCGTGATACTGTCTGATTTGCGTCAATCAATCGCCTCCCCGGTATCGCTGCTGGCACTTGCCATCGCCGGCATCGTATCCTGGCAAAAGCTAGGATTGGGGCTGGATGCGATACTGGTCCAAATTATGATGTTCGTTATCTGGCAAATGTGGCTCCACCGACTGACTGGGGGAGCAGATGCCAAAATTCTGCTGGCGCTTACGCTCCTGTATGGGAGCGGGATATTCCTGGCTGCAACCCTGGCCGGCGGCGTGTTCGGCCTGGTTGCACTCCTGTTCAAAAAGCGCACCCTGCCCTATGTCCTGCCAATCGCAGCCGGGGCAATCGTGTTCATGGCGCTCAAACTAACTCAACTTGTTTAGGAAAGGGAAAAAATGCTAAAACTTGCCCTACTGTTCTCAATGTTTGTGCAAATGCTCAATCCACTGTCTGCCGGTGCAAACTGGCCGGTGGCGCACCCCGACGACTTCTTTGGCCGGCCTGGTGCAAACCTGGTTGTTCCGGCTCCTGGCTTTCTGGAAAACGATGAACTTCCAATCCCTGTAAACATCTCGATCTCTGACACCCCCGACAACGGCAAGCTGGACTTCCCATCATCGGCGTCCGACGGCAGTTTTATCTACACCCCTGATACCGGATTCACCGGGATTGACAGCTTTACTTACCGCCTGGTGTGGGAAGGCGGCTCATCCTCGGCGGTAGTTACGCTGCATATTCTGGACGGCTCCGCAGCTACTGATGACAAATATCGTGTGTACCAGAATACAACCCTGGACGTACCTGCTCCAGGTGTTCTAGCAAACGACTACCCGGACGATCCCCTGCGTGCCGCCATGTTAGTCAACGGCACCACTCACGGCAACCTGAATCTGCGTCAAGATGGCAGTTTTCGCTATGTTCCTGAGCCGGGATACCTGGGGCCGGATGAATTTACCTATGTATTCGTCATTGGCTCAGGGGAGCCGTCAGCCGAAGCGACTGTTACCCTGAATATCGTTGAACGGCCAACCGCCCGTTTCAAGGCGACTGAAATGACGGTGAATGAGTATGTTGGCGAAATTACCGTAGATTTGCTGCTGACATCGCAGCACAACGGCGGCGTAGCGCAGATTTACTTCATGCCTCAAAGTGCCAATTGCTATCGTGCCAATCCTGATTTGGACTGCACCTCGCAATCCGTGACAATTGAACCCGACCAGCAATCGGTTGAGTTCACCATCACAATTTACGATGATCCAACGCCCGAACTGGAACTAGAGGAAGTTATTTTGGGTTTCAGTATCACCGGGGACGATCCCGATTTTATCGAGACTGAACCCCTGTATATGCACCTGTATATCTACGATAACGACAACCACCGTCCGATTGCCGTAGATGATGCCTTCACAATGCAGATGAATCAAAGCCTGACTATCGCCCCTCCGGGCGGCGTCCTGGTGAATGATTACGACCTGGACTCCGGCCTGATCACCCTGACAGCGGCCCTTGAAACTGGCCCGGCGCAGGGTGAATTGACCCTGTATCCTGATGGTACTTTTACCTATACCCCTGCGCCTGGCTTTGCCGGCGTGGACACATTTACCTATACGGCATCGGATGGCTTTGCAAACTCATACCCGGCTGATGTGGTGATCACAGTCGAGCCATTGCGGATTTACTTGCCGATTATTGTCAAGACCGCATCTGGCCGCTGATCCAAATGACTGAAAACGAAAGGAGGTGAAAACCATGTTATCCAAGTCCAAATTCCTGCGTGACAATCGCGGCATCGAATCCACCGAAGTCGCCCTGATCATCGCTGCGGTTGTGCTGGTCGCCTACGGTGCGTATGTGCTGCTGGGCACCAAGATCAACATTGCCGTGACCGACGTGGCCGATAAGGTCTAGTCAGTCAAATCGTTGCAGCGAGAGAGTAATCAACGGCCACCCGCTTCGGCGGGTGGCCTATGGCGAACATAAACCCCAATAAAGGGGATAGAACCGAAAGAAAGCAAGAAAGGAAGGCAAAGATGGCATTTATCCAAGACGAGGCAGCTTTGGAAGCAGTCCAGTTGTACTTCGTCGGGATTGGCGGTCTAGCCTTCCTGACCTACAAAATGTACGATGTCCTGGTCGCGAATACCGTTCGCGATATCGCAACAAGGCTCTAAAAGCCGATCAAGCCGGGTGGGATGCAAAAGTCCCGCCTGGTGGAAAGGAAAGAAAAAATGCTCAAAAACAAATTCATTCGGGACCTGTCTGCAATGGAAACCCTGGAAGCGGTCATCACCGTTCCGATTGTCGTGACACTCATGCTGGCGATTGTGAACCTGGGGATGCTGGTGTACGGCCAGCAAGCAGTCCAGGCAGCGGCACGACACGGGGCGCGCATGGGCAGCGTGGCGCAGGGCGGCAGCGGCGCGTCCTATGCGTTTTCATACGCAAGCCAGGCGATCAGCGATGCCGCCCTGGTGGAAAACCCCAGTGTCACCATCCTCTCCCCTGGTGGTCCTGCCGGCAGCCTGCTTAATGTGCGTGTCGAGGGCGAAATCCCCAATTTTATTGCGGGATTCATCCCTGGGTTGCCCAACCCATTTGTGGTCAGTGCGGATTCTGTATTTCGGCAGGAAGGGTGGTAGGGAAATGATGCACACCTCACTGATGCGAGATAAGCGCGCCTACTCCATGACCTTTTGGGCGGTGTATATCGGCGCAGTCATTGTCCCCCTGATTGCCCTGGCAACCGGATTGGGCCGGATTTTCTTCACCCGTGCGCAGCTTGCAGCGGCGGCTGATTCGGCTGCGCTGGCTGCGGCGGTGGAGATTGATCGGGAAGCGTATATGGAAACCGGTGAAGTCATCCTCACAGACCAGGCGTATGTCTGGGCGCGGCAGATGGTGGTGCAAAACTCCACCTGGTTGACCAGTAAAGGCATTTATCCGTATGTTGCCAGCATTGGCGTTTCGGGAAACACGGTTGAGGTCACGGTTGGTGTTCATATCTCACCCTGGATTCTGCCTGGCGGCTCGCTTGTGGTAACAGTCAGCGAAACCGGTAGGGCTGAAGTCAGGGCGATTCGGCAGTAGGGAATCACCTTGCTTATGCAGGTGATCTCTGGCTGCGAAAGAAATCACACATGAAAACCAAACGTGCTATAATTAAATCACAACCGAATAACCCACTAAGAAATTCAATTTTACCGACCTGCGAAAGCAGGCGGTCCAACTAAGCCGGATAAGTGCCTCTCAAAAAAGCGAGAGGTATTTATCCGGCTTTTTCGCTTAAGGCGACTTAGGCAAAGAAAGGAGAACAACTGGTATGCTCAATAAAGTGATTTTTGAAGGTATCGTGACAAACACCTGGAAGTACGGCAGCGATACATTCGTGCGCCTGGCTTCCTATCGTGACCCTGCGCTTCCTCCCCGGAAGCAGGATGAAATGCACGATGCACCGGATTACGTCAATGCTCGTTTTACCAACGGTGCTCAATTAATGCCTGATTTTCCGCGTGGAACGCAGCTGCGCATTGAGGGCTTTCTTCAATCCCGTGAATACACGGAAACCCTGGCTGAATTTATGCGAAAGGCGAACAAAAGTACGAAAGAGATTGGCATCGAATTGACCGGCCCTGATGCCCGGCAGATTTCGATTGGGCGCAACACAGTGGAAATTGTCGTGACCAGTCACGTCATTATCCCCCCGGCGCAGCCAGCTAAACCCGCCTACCCGCAGACTGTTCGCAAGCCGGCCCTGGCCGCAAAGCCTGCTCCGGTTGCCACCGAGAAACCAGCGATTGTCGAAGCCGCTGCTGATGAAGCGCAGCCAAAAGCCGAAAAACCCGTCCGCAAGACCAAATCGCCGGCGGCAGAAGCGCAGCCGGCCAGCGCAGCCTGATGCAATAACCACGTTCCCGCAAAACGCGGGGACTTGATTAACAAACCAATACTGACAAGTAGCACGAACCGGGAAACCGGGTAACGAATAGAAAAGCCGCCCGGAGCGCACAAAGCACCGGGTTTAGACGGAGAAGTACAGGAGGAAACACGCTCACCCTTTTGTGTAAACAAAAGGTGAGTGTGCCTGGCTTCTCCGTTTTTTTGTTGGCTTCAGCACCTTTACAAACAGCCCCAACCGTATCACGACCCTTGTTTGGCAAAAGCCGAATAGGGGCGGTGGCCGTCGTTTCTAACCACGAAACGGGTCGAGAGAAGCGCCGAAAAGTAGTGGCGGCTGACCAGGCTCATATTGATAAAGGAGAAAAATAAATACAAGTTCTCCGGCCTGCAAGAGCGCCAGAGTGCATTCTTGCAGGCCGGCATAGGACTGTGCCTTACCTTTACCGGTAGGGCCTGGTCCTATGCTGCCTGCCCTGTGCGGAGGTTGCATATTTGTTTGGCCTGCCCTGACTCCTGAAAAGGACCAGGGCGAATGTGACGTTCTCTATCGGCTAAAGCCGACAGCTTCTCAGGCGACGCACGGTGTACCCACCCACGTTACCGCCTGACCGCTCCGTCCGAGCGGGGAAGGGAGAGCCAAAGACAGAATATTCCGGGCCGCGTTCACATCCCGGTCGAGGATCAAACCGCAATCAGGACAGTTATGAGTACGAACAGACAAATCTTTTGGAACAATCGAACCGCACCGGCTGCACGCCTGGGTTGTATTGGACGGATTCACGGCAATGACCTGGACACCAGCTTCTTCCGCTTTGTATTCGAGGTATTGCCGGAACAGTCCAAACCCGGTGTCGTGGGAAGCGCGGGAAAGGTGTTTGTTACGGTTCATAAAGCCGAGGGAAAGGTT